>Ga0247727_10000629_pt1 | contig 86248 bp, 129 predicted proteins | sample WisWelCaveWW1625_FD_202498 | JGI IMG/M metagenome (GOLD analysis project Ga0247727, IMG submission 202498) | Biofilm microbial communities from Wishing Well Cave, Virginia, United States - WW16-25 | ecosystem: Environmental > Aquatic > Deep subsurface > Groundwater > Cave microbial mat... | reverse complement strand
AGACGCAAACTTACAAGGCGCAAGCTTGCTAGGCGCAAACTTGCGAGACGCAAACTTGCGAGGTGCAAGCTTGCAAGGCGCAAACTTACGAGACGCTATCCTATTTCCAGGATGGAAACTCACTAAATAAAAGATCATCATAATCCATAACCCCGTAGCGTGAAAATGCTGCGGGGTTTTCATTTACAAGCCACGATGACAATGGAGAAAATCAAAAATGGCAAGATACATTGTATCGTCTGACTTCTGCGAAGAATCGAAAGAATTACAGGTAATAGCAGACAGTGAAGATGCTGCTATAGCAAGATTCCATGATAAATTCGGAAAACCAATCGGAATGTGGAGTAAGGCTAGAGCATGGAACATCGACAACACGACAAGTATGTATACCAAAAATATGATAAATGAATATTGGAATATGACGGATACTCCAATATCCCTCCACCATACAATTATTATTGATGATACCTGTTATACTAAAGGAGCAGCGTCGCGTGAAATATCGCGACGCTGTTATCATTTTGTGTGATCATCAAACTGCATTCCCAGTAGGGGAAGGGCTAGTGTTTACTGTGGATCGTAAAATCAAGGCTACCAATATCAGTGAACTTGCTGCGGAAGTTCTCACGCATTTCAAGCGTGGTGACCTTGAAACGCCTGGGATCGGCCGTATCTTCATTCATGCAGACGATTGCCCACAGTGGATCATTGATATGTGCCATGATGCTCATGGCGACATGATGCCAGACGACTGGCGATATGAATTCATCGGCGATGCTCTCACAAGCCTTTCAGATGAAAGCGTGGATAGTGACGAGAGTTTCGGAGAATGGCTTGACAACGCATACATTCACTATCACGAGCATCTTGCTTGGCTTTCTAGCAGAAATGATCGTATGTATTATTGCGATGATGCAGTAAAAGAGTACGGCATGGAATCCTCGAACATGGACACGCGGATCAAGCTTGGCATGGATACTGAATTGCGCGAAGTGTTCGCAATTGTAAGGGATGCGTTGCAAGAGCATCTTGACAATCACGATTATGACGAGTAACACATAGCGTCAACGCTATAGCGCCGAATACATAACAAGATTCGGCGCTAATATTTACTGGTAGCTTTACAGTAAATGGGAGTGCGAATACATCGCGAGCAAAGGCTAGGACCGGTGCAGTTCGCCACGGATATGAGATACGGTCGAGATATACTGTTGCACGCGGTTCCTCAGTATTGAGGCTTTATCTGAAACAACCTGCTAGGTGCGACTTAGCAGGTTGACCATGTTAGAATCATGGCATATCACCAATACTAGCTAATACAGCGCCGACAACATAACAAGTGTCGGCGCTGTCATTTACTGATTACATATCAGGGAGACACGCAATGTTTGATCGCCCGACTGTTGTTATCATGTCCGGTTTACCAGGCAGCGGCAAAAGTTACTATTCGCTATACCTTATGCGAAATAATCTAGACTCGATTTGCGTATCATCAGATTATTATATGATAGACAGTAACGGAAATTATAAGTTCAACCCAACCATGCTTGGTGAGTGCCACGGTAAATGCTTCAGATCTTATATCAGAAACATCAATGAAGTAATTGATACTATCATCGTCGATAACTGCGGGTCGAAACTCCACAACGTTTCCCCGTATATTCTCGCGGCACAAGCATATGACTACGATCATCTCATTGTTTGTTGCAATGCCAGCGTCGAGACTTGCCTTGCACGGAAAACGCACAATGTTCCCGAGCACACTATCAGGAACATGGAAAAGAATCTGTACGAAATGTATGCGAAACTCCCGATGGGATGGAAAGTCAAGCACATAAACACGGATAGATAGTACAATGGCAACCATGTATATGTGGCGAAGCAGTATGCTCAAAAATTGGGCAAAAGGATATGTTATTGCTATTGCTGGCAGCATTGAATGTGCCAGGATTTTAGTTAGATTGAATTTTGGTAAATGGATCAATGATAATAGGGATTGGTGCGATCCAGAACAAATCGCCGAATACTTGAAAGACCTAGAAACAGACATATCTGTAAACCCTACGACGGATCACGTACTCTTTATCAATGGATCTGAATAACAATGCAAAAATATAGCGACTATCGCCCAACGGAATTCGATCATCCCGGGTCTTTCCTACACGACCAACAAGATTGGCTAGTCGTACCAGTCGGACAAAATCGTAATAGCGAAGCACTTGATCGTAGCAATTTCCGCATGGCGGAACAAATGCTTTCTGTATCACAAGATCCGTCCGATAATGATTGCTACGAAAATCATCGTTTCGGGCACTGGGCTTGTGGCTGGTTTGAGATTTTGATTGTCAAGCCCGGTTCAGATTGTGAAAGAATCGCTAAAGAAATCGAAGATAGTATAGAGAGCTATCCCATTCTAGACGGGAGTGATTTCTCTACACTGGAAAATGAGGAATGGGACGAGCAAGAGGATAATGCGATCAAGCATTTAGCTAGTATTTTCGACCTGAAATTCGATGACTACTACGACGAATCGGAAGGCAGGTCGTGGTATGTAACTAAAATCAACATGGAGGATTCAGGAAATATTGTCGATAGCGCCAAGTGTGAAGGGTTAGAAGTAGAGTGCGACGACGAAAACAATCTCTATGTGAGATTGAAGAGGGGTGACTAAAATGTATAATACATGGATATTGATTGACGATACTGGGCTAGTTCTTGTCAATAGAAATCACAATGAAAAACTGGTCAAAATGACTAAAAAAGGAATCCCCCAAGGATCTATCTCATTCAATACACAACGCGAAGCACTTGATGAATTATATACCATGGAAATTACGGGGAAATGGCCATTGTGGAGCAGACGTGCTACCGCGAAACAATGTATGTGGAGATAGTACAATTTACAATGTAGAGCATACCGATACTTTTGGTGGTGAAGCCAACTACTGTTGGGTAGACAGATACACAATCCATAACGGGTCGAGGCTCGCACTAGTCCGACGCGCTAAAGCACTATGCGGATTGTCTGGTATAAGGGCAAGTGTTTGTGATATGGGCGATATGATCGAGATTCGCCCGCATGGAATGAATCAAGTAGTATTTGTAACATGGGCAGATAGCTAGGCTAACACGCTTTGCGCTGGCCTAGTAAGGGGAAGGTTCAAAGTTTTGCGAAGAAGGCCCACCGATTAGCTAATAACCAATCCGCCATACTGTCATGGCGGATTTTCTTTTAGGAGTTCTTACCATGTTCGACAGTCATATCTATACCAATGATCCGCAGTTGTTTGATCCAATTGCTTTTTGCTCGCAGAATCCGCCGCGACCCGATCCAGCGATTGATCGTATGCTTGATCGCATGATTGACCGACGCAAGCGCGATGTTTCGCAGCGTAGCGCTTTGCAAGCCCTGTCAGATCGAGCGCGTCTTTTGGCGTGGCAGACTACTTGCCACTACGTCAAGCACGACTAGATAACACTAGATAGCAAACAAAACGATTTCGTTGCGAGCGTTTTTCCTAGCTTCAAACCCTGGGAGAGTTTATGGTCCGATTTTCACTAGGCTGATAATTGAAACGTAGTCCATAGCGCGAAAGATTTGAAAGGCTTTCGCGCTACTATTATGTGCGCTACTTCGTAACGTAAAGAAACACAAGGATAAATAAATGGACAGCAATCTAGACCATCCTTGCGCCGACCATCCTTGCTATATATCTTCCAAGGAAATCTGTCAAATCGACAAATATAAATCCACTTGGATTTTATACGATGTAACATACAAACCGGCACCACTGTACGAAGGTGGTAGGTTTTACGAGCTATACCGAGACGGGGGATTTGTTGAAAACACTGAGTATCGTCAGAATTTCTCAGTAATGAAGTGGATTACTACCATCATTGACAACGAATGCGGGAGCGATAACTAATGGTCACATACTACATCGAAACCTATCATCCTTATGATGGCCACTGTCCGCAAATCAGATTCCATCGCGGAGGCGAAATTACAGGAAAAAACAGAGACAGATTGTCATGCAGCATGACAACCGTTCACCTTGTTTCAAGCGCAAAAAACAAAGACCATGCAATTGCCCTGTTGGTCGAATTTCTTGCTGGAATTGACATTCATCCTTACATGGTCGCGAACCTTATTCCGTTGATGAGGCTATGAAGATCATCGAAAAGGTATGGGATAGCATCGAGGATTACAAGTATACTGCAATCGAATTAGGTGAAGATGACGATGGAAATGAGATTGAATTTGAGTATACCGACTGGACTGTAGATGCTGGAGAAATCAGGCGAGATCTTTTCCCGATTCTGATTGAAATCTACGGAAGAAATCCATTCTAGATAAAGGAAATCCGATACTACATGGAGCTATAAAAAATGAAAATCGGCGACTGGCTGTATTGCATCCTGCCGTTTGGCTGGGTAATTATCGGAAAACTAGAGTCAATCGAAGACGACTTTGATTGGAGGTTAACAAGCGCAAGATTCATTACCAATGCTGGACGCGACCACGGAACAGCATCTCATTCAGGTCTTGCGAAAAATGCGGTAACAAATAATGTTGGGGTAAATGGATACATCAGAATCAATCCAATCAATGCAATCTGGATTGCAGAAACATTAGATCCAATGTGGTAAGAGATACATATAAGCTATTATTGAAAATTAAAGGTAAAAATGCAAGATTAGTAAGAGCGGATTTCCTTGAGGAAATAGGGAAAAAATGTAGTTCGAAAATCTTAAGAAGCTCGTATGTATTACCAACCGGAACCGGTTCCGGTTCCGGTTACGGTTCCGGTTACGGTTCCGGTTCCGGTTACGGTTCCGGTTACGGTTCCGGTTACGGTTCCGGTTACGGTTCCGGTTACGGTTCCGGTTCCGGTTACGGTTCCGGTTACGGTTCCGGTTACGGTTACGGTGACGGTTACGGTTACGATGACGGTTCCGGTTCCGGTGATGGTTACGGTTCCGGTTACGGTTCCGGTTCCGGTTACGGTTCCGGTTACGGTTACGGTGACGGTTACGGTTACGGTTCCGGTTACGGTTCCGGTTCCGGTTACGGTTCCGGTTACGGTTACGGTGACGGTTACGGTTCCGGTGACGGTTACGGTTCCGGTTACGGTTCCGGTTCCGGTGACGGTTACGGTGATGGTTACAGTTAAGCTGTATTTGACTTCCAAAACGATTTTGATACGATCGTTTTCGAGGACTAAAAGTCCAGGAAAATCAGAAGCGGAAAAATCGCTATGATTCCAGACAAAAACGTAGAATCAACGGATCATCAGAAAATCATACCTAAATCCGAAAAGGATGAATTTAGTAAAGCATATATGAATTGGCTTATCAAAGAACTTGAATGTGTTAGGATCAATATTAAGCACCATCCAAGACAGCTTACCTTTCCAGACTATCCAAGACGGCTTACCTTTCCAGACTGGAGGAAAATGAACAACCAATTGAATATCGATAACAATGGGATTCATCAACAACTATTGGCATACAGGAATCTGCTAGCTCCAGGATTTGCTATTGATGTCAAACTGCAAATTCTTGACGACGGATCGTTTGAACTTTTCTTTGCTACAGGAGATAATTTAGACAGGACAGTAGGATACTGGGCTAGAGATACGATTAGCACAAAAAGTAATTGCAAATCATTGACGATATCGTTAGTTAGCAAATGTATTGAACAATACAATTACGGAACAATCGGAGGACTCTAGTAATGCGCGAACTGACGATGGTCGAAATTGACAAGCTCGCTTCGCGAGCGAAAGTCAAGAAAATTGCAGTTGAAAACTTCCTGATAACATTAACTTCAAATCCAGATACGTCATGCGCCCTTGCAAACCTGAATATGGATGCGCGATTGTATAAGTGGAATGCAGCTACACAAAAAGCAATTCGCGATGGGATTAAGCTAGCAAGCGGATAAAACAATCAATAAGATTGACCATTATTATAACGAACCATTCTAGAATATCTTCCCACAATTATACCACAAAACTCATCACAATGACATACAAAAGCCGATTTAGCTCAATTGGCAGAGCGCCAGCCCTGTAAGCTGGATGTTACAGGTTCAAGCCCTGTAATCGGCATCACTTTTATACTAAAAACAAGGCCGACAAAAGATCCCACGGAGTAGCCCAGTAGGGAAAGAAGGCTCCGAATGTTTTGCGAAGCAAAACGAGGTGTGAGGGGTGAGGGCAAAAAATCATGCTAGTCAGCGAATTGATCAAAACGTTGAAAACCATTCAAGCAAAAGCTGGTAATGTTCGCATCGTTGTTCGTGGATACGAAGATGGCGTAGATGATCTAAATGAAGCCGAGATAGTCTTTATTATCGTAGATGAACACATTAATATCTCATGCTACGGAGATCACAAGGTTATTTGTAAAAGTGATATTTGTGATATGAAAGATGTAATTGACATGATTAATACAGTAAAAATCGAACCGGCAATATGGCTAAAATTTTAGGTAGAATAAATAACAACCATATTCTACTTTCTCAAGCAATGGAGCATTAAGCAATGACTAAATTCGAAAAGCGCTGCATGTTCAAAGCGTGCCGCGCCGTACAAAAGCTTCCGACTCTCGGTCAAAAACTAATTGATGTTATCTGTAGAAATATCATTGCAGATTTCATCGTTAAAGATAGCCTAGTTGACGAACTTAAAGTTGAATGCCTGATTATCGAACTAAATCAATGAGGTACATATTTGAATCAATCAAAGAATACATGCCAGAATACGGATTCTCATTCACAACCAAAGGTGGTTGCCTAGGCTCTACATACAATGAGCCTGGGTTCAACCATATGCGAGAATTACGACTTACGTTCATCTTCTGGACCATCTCACTTAGGTTCTACTGGAAATCAAACAAGGACCACTAATGGATATTGCAATGTCAAAAAAGGTGGAGCTTCCTCTTAATCTATTTTCAGCATATAACTGGGTTGATGCAGCAGGAGAAATTCACATACTTTCTTCTATGAATGAAGATAGCGCGAAACAATACTGTAAAGATGCTAGCGAAAATGCACATTCACATAATATTGATATAACAGAAAATGATATATATCGTCTATATCATTGGCTTCAATCAATCAAATAAGGATCAATACAAATGCTAATCGAATCAGACGCAAGTCTCGACAGTATCAATTACAACAACTATAACATCGATGAAATCATCGGCTTTCTCAAAAACAAAAATGACCATAAGCTTAGGATGCTAATTACGTGGTTGATCCGTGGAAGACATTACGAATATATCTTGTACGATACAAGGGTAGCGCTAGCTGATAACGAAAGAATTGCAAATAAACAGATCAATGAAATCTTCAAATGAAAACAGAATACGAAATCTTCTATAACTACGAAGATCCACACAAGCCAGCTAGCGGCAATCTATACAATAAATTCCCCTGTGGATGGTATATTGTCCGAGAAACAGGTAGACGCAACACTGAAATTGCTGCATTCTACGAAAAGCCAGACGCTAAATCTTTTATCAAGTCAATTGAAAGAGAATTGTAATGCCAGATCTTACTCTTGAAGAAGCCGATCGTTGCCCACACTGCGATGAAATTATCCGACTCGGACATACGTGTAAAAAATCTGCGATAGCAACACTCATAGAAGATCAAGCTTTTGACTTAGCACTGGCTAAGTTCCTTTCAATCTACCAAGATTTCGTCAACGAATACTTCCGAATCAATTACTCGAATCTCACTCCACCAACATTCACCGCTGAATATGGCACTCGCAATGTCAAGATTATTCGCAATGAGTCACACAACAATGGACGATCAGTCTTTTGCTTTATCGACAAGGCAACAGGAGATATTCTGAAAGCCGCTGGATGGAAAGCGCCGGAACCTAAAAGAATCCCACGGGGTAATATCTACGCAGTAAATCCAATTGAAGGTTGCGGGCCGCACGGTATAAAGTATCTACGATAGTCTTTAATAAACACTAAAATAGGACATAAATATGCCAAGCAAATCACCATATGATAAAATCAGACTCATCGAGAGTATTGCAGATCAATTCCAGGAATTTCTCGAAGACAATAGATCAGGATTACATATTAAGGCGATTCTTTACGACAGTAATCACTCAGAACTTGGGCATCATTATTCACCAATCGTCCTAATCACGCAAATCTGCGCTGAATACCACAAGATTCAACTCTTAGTGCATAATCAAGATTTTGAAAATCAAAATGTAGATATCAGGAATCTTGATTCAGTCATACTAGAAGTATCCTAATAGTAATGAAAATCGAAAACATCCATTTCGATGTTCGCGGAGAATTCAAAAAATCAACAAGCGAAATCGTCAAAGTATTCTGCCTTGTAAGATTTTGGACTTCATTTTTACCTGAACTTCGCCAGTCTATCATCACAGAGAAATGCAAAAATATGCTATCAGCAACAGATGGCATACTTGGTGCTACATTAAATGCACTTGAACAGATAAATCTAGAGAAACTTTACGAGGAAATTGAACGTAATGATCGCATTAGCAACAAACGTCATCAAGAACAAAAACGGGAAGATCATCCGGCGTAAACAATACGCGATTACCTTACAATCTGACATTGTATCCATTCATTCATCCCATCAAGCCTGTATCTCTCAAATGAAATATCTCAAATCAAACGATGTAATCTTTTCAAAAGCACGACCACCTAAATACACATACGAACAAGTCAGCCTAATGCGTATTGCATACAAACCAGAAGGATATACCAATGAGCCAATCATTAAAACAACCACTTAAGATTTTATACATTAGCAGATATGACGATATTACCAGAGATGAAATTCAATCATTTTGGGACCAAGATGTTCGCATGGATGATTGGGACTACATGCTACTCATTGAAGATCCTGATGGAAACTTCTTAACAAGAAATGAACCACCTGATTACAGTGAAGCACAATTGTGTCCAACAATCTACGGTATTCACGAACTTCTTCATGGTTGTTGCTTCAACAGATGGTATCGTGCAACCTTTCGTGAAATTAAATACGCAGTGGGCATTGCGTATCACTCTTGACAATTAATAGGAATACAATGGACAAAGATATTTGGATATTCAGGATTGAAATTGCAAAAGAACTTGAAATCAATCTTTCAAGACCAAATAAGCTTAAAGATTTACTATTAAAAGCAATGCCATTACTCCGCGAAAGCGAGATTGAGGTATACGAAATCAAGATTAAACCACACCATAACGAAGACTAGGGACTATAAGCAATGGCCTTCACGAACCATGATCATAATCCCACCGCATAACCACTACGATAAAGAGCACCTTGAAGATGTCATCGTACAAATGAAACTTCTTGGTCGTCCTACCTTGCGAGCTGTTCACTACAACTACCGAAACAAATACACAAAACAATACGCATACTCATGGATTGCACTTGAAGGTACGCATCGTATTCGTGCGGCTCATCGTCTCGGACTTGTTCCTAACATTATCCAAATCAAATACAGTACAACAAAATATGTACATGATTTTGAGGAAATCGATCTAATGTATAACTGTACAATCGCGCAATACGTGAAAGGTGTCAGGTCTAATCCTTTCATCTTTGAAGAGGAAACTTCACCGACACCTTCAGGAGTCCCTGATATGCAGACCCTACCGAAGCTGCCCGAACCGCTCTTTGCGGCCTACAACTGGACCGACGCCGCTGGCGAGCTAGACGAGCTGCGCGACCTGGACGGCGCCGAGCTGGAGCGCTACTGCACGGAGTCCGCGGACAACGCCGCCGAGAACGACCGCGAGCTACACTCGGACGACGCGCCGGAGAGGGACCCGCCCGTCACCTCGGACGACCTCTACGCGCTCCACGATTGGCTCGTGTCGTGCCGCGTGCCAGCTACGCCGATACCGGAGGTGCGTCCGTGACCAGGATTTCTACAATCATCCTTCATGGAGAAAAGTAAAATGCCTTATCTTAAGATCGAAAATATTGGAGTCGGAGATATCAGTCTATTTCTCTTATTTGGAGCAACGACAAAAAAGGATTCAATCCATCCACTACAAATCGGCCAATTTGGTAGTGGTTTTAAGCACAGTCTCGGAATCCTCCTTCGTCAAAGCAATCCACCAATCATCTTTTGTGGTTCCACCAAACTCGAATTCTTTACTAAGCCAATCAACATTCGTTCGTCAACTGGCGTAGAATCCGAACACCACAAGGTTTGCTGTAAACTCACAGGAAAGCTCCAAGATGGATCAACAGTAAACCGAACAGAGGATATGTCATTCACTCTCGACTACGGAAGAACTGATTGGAAGACATGCGCCTTAGCCCTACGAGAATTCATCTCTAACGCAATCGATGGTCAAATTGATGCGACAGGAGATTTCACCGGAGTAAGCATCTGTGAGGTTGAAGATAATCAGGTTCGTGCAAAGCAAGGTGTAACGCGAATTTTCATTCGCATTACCGACGATATTGTTATGTTTCATCGGAATATTGGAATGTTCTTCCTTCATTTCTCTAATCCAGATGTATTGCGTAAACGAGAAAAAATTCTACGTAAAGTACAGGGACGTTCAGGTCGCGCAAACATCTATCGTCGCGGTGTGCTTGTCCGTCAAATCCAACATGGCAAAGACTCCATCTTCGACTACAATATAGACCCTGAACTGAACGAATCACGCACATTTGACGACTTCCGCGCCAAGCACTTTTGCGCGCTAGCATTGCGTAACGCTCCTGTTGATATTTTGACAGAAGCGTTATTCCATATTTGCAACCCGGGCACAAACGAAAACGGAGAGAAGAATGAATACTGGGAATCTAGCATGGATTCCATTATGTACGATTACGGTGATGATGGTGCGGTCAACAGCGAACAACGCAAAGAAAATTGGCAGCAAGCGAGCAATGCCATACTTGGTGACAACGGAATCTTCACGGAAAAGTCCGCTAACAACCTGATTGAAGGGATGATTAAGGGAAAAGGCTACAATCCGATCGTCCTGCCGAATTGTTGGGCACAAGCAGCTCGCACGTTTGATCTTAAGACAGAAAAAACAATCCTATCCGATAATGACCAAAAGGGGCGCACGTTTAGTCCAGTAACGATTTCCGTGCAAAAGGCTCACGATATCGTATGGGATTTTCTAATACAAGAAAATCTACACAAGAATAAGAACAAGCCTGGATGCGAATGTTTTTATCAACCAACAGAATGCGGTAAGAACGTGTTCGGATACTATGATCCGACCAAACAAACTTGCTACTACCATACCGATTATGCTGGAGGCGATAACGAATCGTTGATGATTACTGCGGTTGAAGAGTGCTGTCATCATGCCAGCGGTGCAACAGACTTCAGTAGAGATATGTCTGAATTACTTGCGACATCGATCGCAAGATTACTAAAAAGGAGGGTAGAACGATGAGCAGCCAAAACATGACGGTGACGATGCAGGGCGGCGCGGCCCTGCGGTGTCCGTGGTGCACAATCGTGGAGGACCGTTAGGTGTCCGCCGGTAGCAGGTTTTCGCGATTTGCGTTCGGTGGTGACGAAACGGGCAGAGAAAGGATGGGCGATAAAATTGACACAGATGGCTACACGTATTTCGTAGCTCCATGCTACGAATTTGATAGATTAAGGGATATCTGTAAATCTGTGCTAACATCACTCTAACAGAGGCAATATTGAAATGCCTACCAAGAAAATCAGAATCAAATTTGGCGACATAGAGACAGCCAAATCTTATGGTATCAAATCAATCGTCATTAAATATAAGTATAGGAGATACAGGTGCAATACTGTCAGCAACAGATTCCCACTCATTATCAGCCGCAGATTCCCACTCATTATCGTAACAAGAGTAGATAATAGTGTTACTACGCGCAATGGCACATACCTACTAAACGATGAAATTAAATTCACATGGAATACTAATACGATTTACCTTACTGGCCTGCAATCCTAAAGGACAATCAAATGCAAGAACGCGCATATCGCGACCTGTCCCATCCAGGTAATAGCGATTACTATCATACAGGTAAACGATGCATCGAGCCTGGATGCAGTAATCCAGCCGGAACATGGTGGAACACATTTTTGTGCATAAAACATAACATAAAACATATCGATCGTCTTGAAACTAATCTAGAAAATATTGAGAATAGTTTCAATGCCAAAGATGAATTAGACAATCTACGCTGGAAAGAAAACGATCACGTCATCAATCACGATGGAAATCATGTTTGGCTGAAAGTAGTATACGATGAAACTGGCAAAAGAATCGGAATTACCGATTGCTGCCCATATGACAATCCATGTGATGTACATAAAACATTAGAGCAGCGTCGTACTATTGCTGGTAAAATCTGGGAAACAGATTTTGTATGCGAAAAACATCCAGACAAGCCGCATGGACATGACGGATGCAAGGATACTGGAAGACCTCCAGATAGAACATCAGACTGGGGGCAATCCTAAAGGATACTCATCCATGCTAGTTAGATACAAACAAGATCGATCTAGTCGAGAAATCCATAAAATATGAATAACAATAATGCATAGGCAAAACATCAACAAGAATAGTAGAGTATAAATCCATGACATATCCACGCGACCTTGACGAATACTCATTCGATGAACTTACAACAGAACTTCGTCGCCGCTAAAAATGCCACGCGGACAATCTTTGTGATTATTGCAGACTTCCATACTACGACCCTCCATGCAGATTCCCTGAACGACACGAACTATCAGCGAACCAGTTTAACCACAATGACAAGGTAACACTGGTCAATCCTGCCACATTCGATATTGGATTAAAAGACAAAATAGGAACCGTTATCAATTCGTCAAGCAATGGGCGTGAAACTATTTACTACGTTAAATTTGAATATAAGGAATACACGGTTTACTGTCACGATTACCAAATGAGGCTCGCGGAGTAACAGAAATGGCAATCATCTATAATCGAATCCAGTGCAATAAATGCAAAGACATTATTACATCATTACACCGATATGATTTTATTTGGTGTAAATGTCGATCTGTCGCAGTTGATGGAGGATTTGATTATATCAAAAGGATCGGAAATCTAGAAGATATTACCGATCTTTCACAATTCTCAATCGATGATCCAGATCGAAACAATCCACCACTAGAACCTCCTACGCTAAATCAACAGACACGTATGGCGCACCTCGCCTGGTGCAAATCCCGCGCAATCCCCTATGCAAATCATGGCAATCTCCTTGGCGCATTTGGATCTATGATCTCCGACTTATCAAAACACAATGAAACACGAGATCACCAATTTATCAAAATTGGTATCGAACTATTTTCTGGTGGATTCCTCAGTAGCAACCAAGAAATGATCGACTTTATCGAAGGATTCAATTAATCATGACACTAAGAAATCAAATCATGGATCTTGGCAAGAAAATATTCAATGAACCATATGTAATCGCCGCAGGATTCCCGCGAGTATTAGAATCACTAGCCATAGTCGGATTCAGAAATCAATGGGGCGACACTATCGAACGTCGCGCAATAACTAAAGCACTTGACTTAATGAACATCATCGGATATGTTTCAGAAAATGAACCAGCGGTTGACTGAAATAAAACGATTTCTTCCACATCGATTTCCAGGGCCTAAACCTCCAGAAATATTAAACTCGGATTTTTCGATTAACAAAAATCGATTTTTAAAAATCACTGGAAATAAACGGAAAAGGTAATTACAATGAGAAATAGATTTACTCAAGAATTGCAATAAATGGGAAAAATCAGCGCATATATAAATCAAAACGGAATAGATGATATAGTAAAGAAATCATTAGAAGATCACGTAATAAGAGAATACTACGAATAAATCACCGTATTGGGCGCGTAGCTTAAAGGCGAAGCAATCTGCTCATAACGGAAAGAGTGAAGGTTCGAGTCCTTCCGCGCCCACCAATATTCATATCAATATTGTCTAGTCAGGTCTATAACATCAGATTTCTCATAATCCGCAGATTGCCACACCATTCATGCCCCGTTCGTCTAGTCAGGCCCAGGACATTTCATTTTCACTGAAAAAATCGTCGGTTCGAATCCGACACGGAGTATCTAATGAATAAACAAACTACCAATCAAATCAGGAGGGAACAACAAAAACTTCTACTAAAATGGCACGAACTAGAAAATCTTGCCGACGAAATTGAAGCAGTATCCATGAAAAAAACTACACAAAGATCACCGGAATTTCGTGGAGGATCTAATTGCTGATGATAAATCCAACAAAACAAGATATCGGACGGCGCGTAACATATTTTGTAACAATAAATTTCGTTCGCATAGCAGAAGATTATGGAGTAATTACCTCATTCAACGATTATTATATATTTGTATGTTATCAAAAAAGATCAACCAGTAAAGCAACGCTACGCGAAGACCTTGAATGGGGCATTATGGAGCGTAATTAAATACCTATCATGTTTGATTAACGCCAACCAACAATGGAGAAACCATGACTTTCAATAAAATCCAGGCATTCCTTACAGACGATGGAAAAATATTTCAAAAAGAAATCGAAGCAAAAATTCATTTGGTAGAAGTTAAATTAAAAATACATGAAAAAAATCTAATAGAAATTATGCAAGAAAACCAATATACTGATCATACAATGGATTACAGTAAGCTTCTAGAAGATTATAACGGAAAGATCTCAGATATATTCAATTTGTGGTCATCAACAAGAAAAGAATTAAATATACTGATCTCTGAAAATAATAAAAAATAAATGACAATACTAAAAATGAGAGCTATAATCATCTTCGATTACCTCATTGATTCAAAACTCGACCAAAACCTAACTCCAAAACAGATCGCAAAACTTGAAGCTGAATGCTTCAATGATGACGTATTATCCATTGAAGATCATCTTGAGGTCGGACAATATGAAGCCTTTGTCAAACCGATCAATCAAAAATAAATCTAAATCAAAAAAATCCAATATTTTTCATTCAATAAATATAAGTGATTTGAACGCGCTTTATTCCATTGGAATATTATATGTAAAATTTACCCATAGTTGTACAACCAAAAAACACCAAGTAACAGTTCACACTGAAATTTGCGATATAAATAGAAACATACACTATAGAAAAGGAAGATTCAGGCAAAATAAAATCGAAATCAACTGGAAAGGAAGCAAAGTCATGTTCCATTAAAAATCCAATCCAACCCATTGAAATCAAAACGATTCAAGCTAAAATGCCACATCAATCCACACACGATCCATGGAATCCAACCAATCTCTCGGGACTTTCGCCCGAATCAGCTTGGACAGATTCAGAAAACACAACCTCTTTTTCCAGAAAATCCAGGAGTAATCATTCAATGCCAGATTCAAATATTCCTATCAACGACGATCGGGAAACAGGAGCCGAAGTATCAAACACAATGCTTCTTAGCGAAATCGATACGCTAAAAAAGATGTTGCGTTCTCAACAAGGAGCAAACCAAAACAACGATCAAGATCCACACCAAGTCGTAATTTGGGGAAACGTAAAACCAACAAAATCCGATTCAGAAATGATCGTATTTTACGTCAACCTTTTCTTGTTCAAACTTGTATTTATTGTAAATATTCCAGGAGAAGGCGAAAATCGCGCAAAAATCTATATGAAATTTCGCCTAAGCGACCGTGATGAATATTACGAAAAGACAAGTGAATCAGCCAATCGTCGCCAAGAGCGTAACGCACGAGAGTACGAAGATTCACGTGAATCAAAGGATGATAATTATGACAAAGAGTAGAAAGTAAATTTTCAGAAATAGATTCTCCGTAGGAGAATGGTTATCGATTGTCATTAACACTGGCAAATATGATAATCATTCTCCTACAATTATTTAAGGATAAATAAAATGTCAAAAGAAAAAAGACATGTACGAACAAACATTTGTATAGATCCGTTTGTTTGGGAAAGAATTCTTAAACTAAAATCAATAGACTTTAATATAAATATTAGTGCTATTTGTTCGCGAGCATTAAATGAATGGTTGGATGAAAATGAATGGCGTGCGGCAGAACGGCCAAATATCAATACAATGTTCTCAAAAGAAAATCAAGAAAAATTACATAAAGCATAAAGCTTACGGAGTTTATTAATGAAATCTCATGAACTTTATCCATATCAAAAAACAGGAATTGATTGGATTAAATCAAAAAGCAAATGTATTCTCGCGGACGATTGCGGACTCGGAAAATCTGCACAATCTTTGCTTGCTCGCCATCACGAGTCGGTAAACATTATTACAACTGCATCTACTAAACTCAACTGGGCAAACGAAGTTCTTGCATGGACAAATCTAAAGCCAATTGTATGTAAAGGTCTTTACAGTTTTGTATGGGCAAATCCCGGAGAAGCTGTGATTTGTAATTACGAACTTATTCCTGATTTTTGTTTTGAGCCTCAATCACCAATTACTATTATTATAGATGAGGCTCATTTCTATAGAAACAATAGACCACAAAAATATTTGAATATGAAATATGTACTTCGTCGTGCTGGAATTGATTCGCAAGTCATTGCAATGACAGGCACACCAATTTGTAATAGAATAAACGATATTTTTAATATTATCGATTTAATCGGACTTACCGATCACTTTGGTGGCAAAAAAGGATTTACAGATATTCTAAATACTAAAATCGGTAAACGTGGTGATATACGTAATCCAACTATTACAAAAGAATTTACTGATAAACTTTCTCAAATCATGCTTCGACGCATGAAAAAAGACGTTATGGAAGATATGCCAAAAAAGGTCTACTCTGTCCATAGAATCGATACATGGACTGGATCACTTAATGCTGTAATGAATAGCGGACTATCATCCCTCGAAGCTTTTGAAGCAATGAATGGACCAATAGCAAACGGTACACTGCCTCCACTAGCAGAACTATCCCGCGCTCGACATGATATGAGTGTAGAAAAAATTCCACATACACAATCTTTAGTGGATTCAATTTTGGAATGCGGAAAACAAGTTTTGGTTTATTCTGCACACAAAAAACCTGTCAGGCATTTTGGTTTACAAGATAAATGGGGTATTATTGAAGGAAGTATAAGTACAACAAAAAGACAAAAATCCGCTGATGGATTAAAAGAAAACAAGCTCATCGGACTTGCTGCAACAATCGGAGCAGGATCATGTGGAATTAATTTACAATCAGCCAATGAAACTATTATAAATGACCTGCATTATAATCTAGCATTGAACCTACAAATGGAAGACAGGACGTGCCGTATAGGACAAACAAGTGAATCAGTTCACTACAGATTTGTTTGCTTTGATCATCCACTTGACAATAGGCTTGGAGCACTACTTTCTGGTAAACAAAAACTGTTCAATTCTGTTTGTGAGCCAATTACAGTTAGGAATTAAACATGCTAAAAGACACATCAGCCGAATTTTACAATCATATGATAGTATCGATATCAACATCATATGATACAATTATATTTCGTGCAAAATGTGGAATTGAATTCGAAGCTTCAATTCCATATATAAATCCATTTATAGAATCTACAGAAAAAATGCAATCGACAAGATGCTTAAAATGTAGAGAAGGATTGTCTCGTCTGCTAATTTCATTAACAGACGAAAATACTCAAAAAATAAGACAAAACTTTATAAATAACGAATACCCATTCACAATGAAGTAATGAATAAAAACCAAGAAATTAATCACCTCATTCATGATCTAAAAATCAAAACAAGATCATGTATGGATAACTTTGTCGAATTTCTAATATCAAATAATATTCCATGGAAATTTCCACAAAATAAAATTGATCCATATAAAGAAAGTATCGCTTTGTGTCGTTGGTGTCAAACACCATATATTTTTATCGGAAGACCTGAACTAACAAAACAGTTTGATTCATGGATATGCACTTCATGTACTCCCGCTCCCAATCCACGATTTATTATTAGTAAAATACTTTCTTCTTACTATAATTCTCAAGAACTATTCCAGGATCTATGCATAGATGTTTCGAATTCTCCAAACTTGACAGATAACGACGTATATGATACATTATATAGAATGGTTTTATTTCTGGTTAATAAAAATGAATAATCACAACAATAATCACAACAAAGCATATCAAATAACTGACCAATCATTATTTATTATTAAATATCCAAATAAATTCAATGAACAAAGAATGCATGATATTGCCGAATTGCTTCGTACAATCGAAATAAATACATTAGAATTATACTCAGATAACTATCCAGAAAACAAAACAATTCTTAAGATATCTAAAGAATTGTTTTCAGCTATGAATAAAACAGTTAATAAAATCAGCAAATGCGAATCATATATAGATGTATACAAAAAATTATATATAATTATGAATCAATGTATCAAACAAAAAAGACCAGGATTCGGATCAAATATTAATCAAGTAAAAACAACATATGAAAGGAGTGAAATTCATTACCACAATTAATGATCATAATAATGATTCAACAAAAAAACCAACAAAACTAACACTAGCTGAATCATTAACTAAAAAAAATCAAAATAAACAACCATCACTTGCAACATCTCTTGCGCAATCATTAACCGAAGGTTCAGATAATTATTTAGAGCCCAGTAGGGAAGAAGGTCTCCAATTATTTCCTCTAATTAAAAATGATCCTATTTTTCCAATCAGTATTAAAAATTTTTTAACTAGAGTAAATTCAATAATTATTAATTACACAAACAAACATGGAGAAACCGTCCTAACAAGAACTATAGTAAAATCTGGAAAAGAAACCGCTCAAATAAGATGGGCTAGTGGACTAAAAAATGGTAGAATTGAGATAAATGAAAATAAATTAATAGAAAAAAGATCATATAAAAATGGTAAATACCAATTAACTATTTTTGGTAGTGGTGGTAGATTATTTACAGAAGGTGATAGTATTACCTTCAATATGAACACTGGAGAAAAATGGAGCCTTGAAGAATGGCTGCTCGCGCAGGTACACCCGGACCATTGCTAAGTATTGCCGGAAGGGATGGTCGTCCTTACATACGAAACCTTGCATCATTCCACAGTGGATTAGATGGATTAGCTATCCATCAAATTCCAGAAGAACCAAATATAATGACATGCACGCATATTATATCCGGCCTTCGTATTGGTCGTGCTAGATTCGCTACAGTGCAAGCAGCATGTGAAAGTATTGAAAAATGTTTCGGGAAAGAAGTAAATTTTGATAAACCATTAAACGAACTAATGATCGATATAAAATTTACATTATGTTTAGAAAAATTTTTACGCGAATCAATTCAGGTTCCAAAAAATATGTCAAATGTTATTAGAAGAGATTTGGTTGCTCAAATACAATCTCATGGTGTAAATGGTGTTAAAAAAATAATAAAACCATAAATAATGATAAAACTATTATATATAATAATTATTGGACTTTCATTAATAGCTTTTGTGTTGGCTTTATTAACACAAAACGATGAATAATCTTATTATTAACTAAACTACAAAAAATATTATACATGACTATCATCATCTAGTAATTGATTAATATCATTTTGCATTGCCTTTCTTATTCTATCTGTTTCGACCCGATGACTAGAAATATCTCCAAGCAGGTCCTTTATTGTATTTTTTGCACAATCACCACTATTAGAAATGATCCGCTTACCACACATAACCAATCTATCTATTTGATGATTAGCCTGTTCATGAAGAACATTGACATGCGCTTTTAACTGATCACTGCTTTCCGTATGATCAATACTATTATTAGGTATCATTTTCAATCTCCCTATCTCCCAAAAGACTCTTTAATGTCATTGTTACCTTCAAAAGTAAATCTTGATCTTTATCAAGTAAAACTTTTAACTCTTGCTTGCATTCATTTCTTATAGAAGATTCATTAGCCATCCATAATGAATAGATCTTATCTTTTTCCTTTGAATGCATTTCTGCCTGTTTAACCTGTTCCTTCCTTGCTTCATCATTTGATTTATTTAAATCTCTAATATGTAATGCAAGATAACCGATCACACCAGCAAGTGATACAACAACACCAGATAATCCCCACGATATTTCATTCATGATTTCCCTCTACCATTGCCAACAAATCGCTTTTGATCCATACAATCTATATCTATTCTCTCAAAGAATATCATTCAAATAAAAAAAAACTGCTGACAACTAAATTTCTAATTCGATCTCAAGTTTTCCATAAATCGTACCTATCCTATTAATTTGCTCTCTATTACTACGAGATAAAAAACTTAAATCAGTATAAAAGTTTCTTTCTGAAGATTTATAAAATAAAATTAAATCACTCTCTTTTATTGATTCAACCACCAATAATTCTCTATTAATTTTATTCCTAACAAAAATCACATCAATAAAACCTTTCATCCTTTCTAACAATTTTTCATCATCTTTTATTATAAAATAATTCATTCCATTTTCAATTAAACTATTAATAAATATCAATTTGTTTATAAAAACTTTTGAATGAAACTCAACTTCATCATCCGTTAATTCGCGACCAAGCCTTTCGTAATATCTTTCAAAAATACACAATAATGATGTAATTGGACAACGAATAATAATTACAGATTTTTCAATAAAATTTTTTAACCAATTAATATTCTTGGTAACAAAATAAATCGTATTATCATTATAAGTAAAATCTTTTGAATTTTTTATTGGTCCTTCAATCCAATCCTTTACCTGTAAAACCCCGCTCCTATTCAATGCTAATTCAATCAACCCAAGCCCAGAACATGGCAAACCAGTAATAAAATTAATCGACACAGATAATTCTATTTTTTTTAGTTATTGACTATCAATTTCAATATTTTCATCACTATCAGATTGACCTTCATTATCGGAAATATCGAAGCTACTATTCGAATTCTTTTCAGCCATGCGGTTTTCGATTGTCCTTCTACGTACCTCTCCACTCAATAAATCAAAATCTTCAGTCTTGACAGATTGAATACCATTATGATTAACCATAACAATATTCATATTTTTAACAAGTTCAGCAATCGCTACACTAGGAATTCCAAGCCGGGCAACAAGAGTATTTGCTGGAACAAAAGAATCATGAGAAGATTTTCTGCGTTGTTCAGTATGAGTTTCATCTTTTACAAAATCATGATCCTTGTTACTAATAATATCTACAGAGGATTTATTGGTAAATCTACTAGCAAGTATTGCATTACGACCTGCAATACGCCTATTCTCATCAATTCTTCGATGATGAGCAGAACTACGAACATTATCAGCAATCGCAGGAACCTTTAAAGCTTCAATACCCAAAATATGTTCAACACATGTCCAAATTCGAGTTTTTCTGTTCCTTCCACAGCACACAACAAATTCAATCAACGGACCATCATCTATAGATTTTCCACAACCATCCCATGCACACTGAAATGCACCAGCAAGCTTGTTTGCATCTCTAGCAGGATGAGGAACTTTTGTCGTTTTATTTGATTGATTTGTCTGGTTTACCATTTTTCCTCTTTTTTTGTTTTTATAGGCCAAGTAGGAGAAGGGACCGAATCACTGTCCACGAAACCTATTTTTAAGCGCATTTTTTCTTGACATTTTATCATTTAAATAAATTAAATTGTTTTTATCAACAATACCTCCTGTTTCTCTAGGAATTGATATATTAGAAATCAATCGCCCTTCGCGAAAGTTTCGCTGTTGATCTTCTGGTTTATATTTTTCGGTCTGAGGCGCATCAATTATTTCACCATTCGGAGCATAATTCATTGCATCAGGAATTATTGTAATTTCTGCGTTATATTTTCTAATCAATTTTTTTAGTAATGGAATATTTAATGCCTTAAAACTGTTCAATTCAACACCAAAATATCCCATACCAAGACGAAATGCATAAGAAAGCAATGGATTTGATCCGGCACATGGATCAAAAATATTCTTAAATCCAGTAATACCATTTGGAAATAATGTCAAGAAACTGTGATTGGTATCGTTTGTCATTATTCTAGATAATGAAACTGAAGAAACATTAATTTTACCCTCTAAACCAATTGAATAAACTAAATGTGCAGTATTTTTTGCTATATTTTTTCTCCAAACAACCTGTTTTGAAATTCCTAAAGATGAAAAGAAGTCCTCAATTTCGTCATTTGGTGGCATCATCCAAACAAATTCATCGTCATTATGCAACATAGACGCAATCTGACGATAAATCAAATCAATAGTAACAAATCGAATTCCATGTGTGGTTTGAGCCGCTTGACGCTGAAACTCACACAGGCTTCCCGTTCGAAATGGAGGATTTACCCAGCATAATGCCGGACCCTCAACTTCACGTTGATATGCAGAAATATCTGCAACTAGAACAGTAAATGTTTGATCACCACGACGCGCCTCGAAGCGGTCGCCAATTTTATAATATTGAAAAGTCATATCTTTATATAACCATCTAAATCTATTTCTTTCAAATCAAAAATAAATTTTGCATCTCTTCAAGAATGAGCGATAAGGCTTGTTCCGTCATATTCCATGGTCCGGGTGGAACATAGGATCTTTCTTTTACTAAATTCAATAATCGAATAATTCGTTTTCTAATAGATGATTGATAATCTTTAGAACTACATAAATCTCTAAACCAATTAGGATTTTTTTGTTCAACAATTCTTATCTTATGATTTTCATGAATTTTTATTGGAGCAGGAGCAAGAGAAACAATAGGCCTGTTTTCCATCAAACTATCCAATCCATATTGTGCAGCGCATAAATCCAAAGTAGAAGCGACGCGACCACGCCTTCTATCACACCTTCTATCACACCTTCTATCACGCCTTCCATGGGAATGATCGCGCAACCTATTCTTGGTTTTCATCACAACAAACACCTAAATCCTAAGCAACAAGCTTACGATACCTATCGCCTCCAATCGTCTCGCGCACCAATTCATGTGTCATTTCATCGACACAAATCGTACAAAAAACCTTACGCAGACGATCGAATGAACCAGGAATCCCGGCAACAGCAGCTTCAGAAAGCACCAGGATGGAAATCACTATCGGGTTGCTCATTGAGGCTTCCTCCTTTTGTTGAAGCCATCTTTGAGCCAGGACAAAATAACAGTATCAGATTCAAAATAGTTCACAAGTGCAAATTTTTATTTTCAATAGATTTTTTTTTCAATAGTCAACGGACAGGCACGAGATGCATCCATCAAGAACTGCTTGCGTTTTCCTTCGCTAATAGGGCTATGCTTCATATTATGAATATATTTTTTAAATTTTTCTTCACAATTTTCTCTTGAAATAATACCATCATCAATTGCACATTTTACTGGATTACCTCGCGGATCATTCCAATCAACAATCCAAGGTTGAGGATCTGGACCGCGTCTAAATATACTAGCAGTTTCTTCGCTTGCAATTATTAATGCATTGAAATTACTTAAAACTGCACGCAATAATTCCCCGTAGGGAAGTAGATTCCCGAGATGAGAATAAGTCGCATCCTTTTCATGGATTATAATTGCTGATGGACGAAGAATAGCCCTAGACAAGCTCCCTATCGACTTGACCATTACACTAACGCTAACCCCTTCGTCAAGCGCCCCAACGATCCAGGGCTTGCCTACGACATGTAAGGTATAAATCCAAGCCATAGCTTCATCTGACCGAACCGGATCGTCATCGACTAACATAGATCCTATAGCAGCTATATAACTAATCAATAGATCGGAACTATCGTTACGGGACATAAGACTGATCTCCGTTATTTTCACCAAATTTTCTTACTACACACCTAGCAAAAAATATAAGATCATCAATTGATAGATTATTTTTCAATTGATTAACGAACCAGCATACGAACCATACATTGTCCTTTAAATAAAATTTGCTAGAATCTATACGATCAAGACTGATTTTTCTTTTATTTTTATTTTTAATGGAACCAGACTCAAATTCTAAATCTAATCCTGTTATTGCACATTTATTGTTTTGAACTCTTAATAATTCTTTTAAATATTCATGATCAATGTCTGTAGGAATTCCGGTAAGTTTTGATCTACTGATCACATTAGAAAAAATAGAATATAAACAATACTCAACGGTACCCTTCCTAATTTTATCACGACGATATCTTTTTCTTTTAATTGATTGATTTTTTGAATATATTTCTTCATAATTGATTGGTGTAGATTTTTCAATTTTATTAATTAAGATTTCTTCATATTTTCTTTTTGCAATATTTTCTTCTCGCAAACATGACAAACATACAAGCATGTAATCCCCTTGACGATTTTCATTCTTAATTATACTGCACTTTTCCTGGTGTAATTTACAATAGGATCTCATGAATAATTCTCGGGCTGATCGTGTTCCCGGGTGTTCCCGGGATAACATAGTGCTATTTTGCTGACGCTTTTCGAAAGGCGCCAGCAAAATCCTTCAAATCCCGGAAATCCCGAATTCCCTTATTAAAAATAGGTACCCACGTATGTAACTGTATTTGTAATAAAATATTACATATATAGGTAGGATCAGGTACGCGCCCAAAATGGACGGCTTCATTTTTTCGGGAACCCCGGGATTTCGGGATTTGGAACGTAAATCGTTTGTCCATATGAACTTAGCTCCACGGGACTTAACCGGGATTTCAAGGATTTGACCAGGAATACGGAAAAAACAATTAAAACTATTCAAGTATTTTCTTGTAAATAACAGGCGCATCAGTTTCCATAATCGAAACAGACCTTGCAAATGTTTCAGTAATAGAATATGATCCATGTCCTTCAGATTTAATTAATCCATTTCTCTTCATTCTATCTATAATTTTCCATGCACGTTTATATGGTGCTAATTTTCTTTCAGAAGATAATGCTTCACTCTTGGAATCTTTCAAATCTCTATGTAATTCTTTGATGCCAGTATCAACAAACGATCCTGGATCGTGAGCATTACATGTCTGAATAAAAGCAATAATTACCTTTCCGGCATACATCATAGAATCCTGTGTAGAATCCATCATACTCAAAGCTTCTGTACAAACATCAACAAGAACTTTATACGCACCTTCAACATCCATTGTTCTCATATGAAACCTAGCTTCCTTAGATGCACCCATAGTATCCATCATTTCATTCATCAATAATATCGCATACATAATATGATTAATTTTTACGATCATATTTTCACCACTGAAAGATCCAGAGAATCCAGCTATCCCACATGCGATTCTAAATATACGCTGAGAAATATCACCATACATCATTGGATTTCCAGTACGAATATGATCTATCTTTGATATAATGTTTTTTTCATCAGAAAGAAATTCTATGGCTACATCATCAACAATAATATTTTTTGGATTTTGTCTCCAACATCTTTTCCCAAGATTTATCAAATAATTTCTATCAATATTTATATTAATATCTTTACGATATATATTCGTATTTCTTTCATCTATATCAACCTCACTAGATAAACTAATAGTAGCTACACACATATCTATTCTACGAATAAGATGTTCTTTAATTAAATCTGATGCTGCTTCCATTGGAGTTCTAAATTCATGTAGTTTTTTTCTTTCAGCATTTGCATTACTAAGTAATGCAATTCTTACTGGTACAACTTCGTCTATATTTCTTCCACTCATTGAAATAGAAACGCGATTCTCAACAAGTAACTGAATAACTTCTAATACAGATTTTCTATCAGTAATCTCATCAAGCCCCATTGCACGTCCAATGGATCTTGGCATCTGACCTGGAGACCCATCAGCACCACTAATAACCAAACCAGGCTTTGTAGCCATTTTTGCATCAGTTGGATCACATCTATGTCCAGCAAGTTCCGACACTTCTCTAATTGTATTTGTTTTTCCGGTTGCAGGATCACCAATAGCATAAATAGAAAGAGATGGTTGCCTGTGATTAATTATATCTTTACCAATATCTTTAATTAATGGAATAACAGGAGGACTAAAAGCCCATACACAAACAGTTGAAATAAAAATCATATCTGGGGTACCTATCATTCCAGAATCTAATATAACAGATACCCCATCAAAAAAATCTATTTCAGTAGAATTTGATTCTTCATGTGGCATCGACTGAAGAACTGATTCAATCGTATATGGTTTCATTTCTTTTATTACAAATACAGATCCGGTCATACCACAATGATTTGATTTATAACCATATACCTCATATATACCTGTTCTTATATCACTAATATCTGTAACCATATTAATTTTTGAACTACTTGAAAATAATGATCTAGCATGAATAATAGACCACGTATTTGATTTGGTTGAAGCCTTATATAGTATTTTTTTGGGTTCCTTTTTATCCCAACCTTTTGAATTTGGACATAAAAACTGGAAACTTTCATTAATTGATTCTATTGCTGGTAACATCTTTGTATTGTTAACAAAAGCAGATGAATATTTTCCATCTGATATATCTAACCTATTGTTAACAGCGCAACCACAATTATCGCTCAATGCACATCTCTTAACATCAAGAACAGTACACATTTCAAATCGTGAATGAATGTCTGTAAACATAATTAAAGTATGAAATTCTCCCATTGGAGATAATCCAGATATGGCCTTTTCTAAATCAGGCTCGAAGCTAGCACCTTTTCCCCTACCATGAACATTTTTAGATATATCAATGTTTGATAATTGTTTTTCTTGATTTTTTACGATAATATTAGATGCAGGCCATGAGCCACGCATTATATATGAACCAATCTCAATACCAGAATCTTTAATAATCTGATCAATATCTATATTTTTACCATGTTTAATCAACCTGATCATACCATCTTTAATCAAACTACCAATAAATTCTCTAGGATTTTCTATGTTTTTCTTTCTACATCCCAACAAAAAATCATTAAAATCAAATCCTTCCTTTCCTTTCATCCATAATAATATGTTTACTTTTGCACCAACTTTTCTTAATGATTCTGCCACCAATAAAGATTGATCTAATTCTTGAATCTGTCTATCAAATAAAATAGAAACAGACCTTCCATTTACTACATCTTTTATATGAGAACAATCAGTAGATAACATATTGGTTCCAAATGGACTAAGTACATTATCAAATCCAATTTCTTTAGCAGATAAATAATCAAAGAACCCACAAACCATAAGTATTGGATTATTATTTCCTACACAATCCTCCATCCCAAACGGAAATCTACAACTACCAAATTCATTTTTACATGCACGATATTCAGCTTTACCATTCTTATCAACATTAGCATAATCAAACCATTGATATCCAACTAAATCTTTGTTACAATCATATGATGGCATTACAACCATTATTTTGTTTGAATTTATACTAGTAAATAGTTTACAGCTTCTAATAGTATTCTGTGATATACCACGTTTCATAACATATGAAATAGCTACAGATTCTTGTTTGCTCAATTCTCCTAAATCAGCCCTATTTAAAAAAAATTCTATACCTCTAATTATCCAATTCTTTTTATCTTGAGGCATAGTCCCAGTAGGGGAGAAAATTCGTCCCTGCGCCTGTACCGGATTATCATCCATATCAATTATAAAATCATCAGTAAACCTTCCTGTAGCTCTTTGTTTTATATATTCGTCATGAGAACTCACACCAGCAGCATTAGCAAGCTTTTCTGAACATAGCCCAATATTAGATTTTAATGAAAGTCCATGTTGTTCTATAAATAAAAAAACAATAGATTCAGACTTACCACATTTCTCACAATGAAGCTTCTTTCTTCCATGACTCGATAAAAAAAGTGGCGATGATTCTTTATTGCCGCCTCCATTACACCATGGACACGTCATACCCCATATACTAAGCGTACCATTTGGACGTTCTATACTAGATATATGGCAACTTAATAAACTAAAAATTACTCCAACAGGATCACGCGCCAACAGTGTCTCCACATCATCCCTGACACGAGAAAACCGTGATTCATAATTGACAGACACGCCATCAGATGCGATCTTATCCATTGTCTGACCTCTCCCCGGAGGCAAGATACGTAACCTCGATCGAACGCCCCGGCCTGCGCTGAATCAGGCCGGGGCGTTTTCTATAGGCGGAATCCTAACCGACCACAAAACGAAGGTCAACGCAAACCCTTGAATGTCAATAGCTTGTGGTTGATGAATCGTAACAAACACAAGCGGCAGTACCAATAAAATCAGTTTAGTGGAAGAACCAATGAGCGAAGAATTGAATGCTCGCACCGAAAATTGTCATTACTGCGGATATCATGCAGGAGGAAAAAAAAGACGAACCAAATAATCCGTGTTGTTGGTATTGCAGGAATAATGAACTAATGAGAATAAAAATTACACCAAATGATATGATTGAAAATCAATATAAAAAATACAAAGAACTTCTTACCTACCAAAGCAATCCAACAATTTAATAATCTAAATAATTTTTGACTAAAACATACTGTTGCAGTATAATTGATCAATAATGTCAACTGAAAAGAAACCAATAGATAAAAAACATAAAAAAAATTTATACAATCTTGATTTGTTCATTAGCTTGGTAGGGAAAAGGGTCATTGTTAGGTATGGAGGCGATAAAATAGCATCAGGAATACTTAGGTTTGTTACAAGATATGAGATATCAATTATAGAATCAGAATTAATGATTATACCAAAACATTCGATTCAATCAGTCTCATGCGATAAAACTGAAACCAGTAAATAGGCAATAAAAAATGCATGCTGGTAGACGTTTAGGAAATCCGCTTGGAAGGTTCTTACCGGAAAATCTTCCTGGATTTCCACCAAATGTTCCATTCCTTGATATGAGATTGATTGACAAAGTATCTTCATCTATTCGTATTTGGCTTGGTGTTCCACGATTCGAGCACCTAACACACTTATTTAAAAATGGTCAATACCGTCAAACAAAAAATATTCAGTTTACTCCTATTGATATTTTTATTTCATTCGAAGTTGAAGATACTGGAGGATTTTCTATATTTACAGCTTCAATATTTCGTCGTGATAATCCAGATATCGTTCAATTCTTTACAGAACTTGAATTAACAGGTATTGGAATAAACGAAACAAATAGTTTTAATTCAGTACAAACAATAACTTCACTTGGTGGTGGTTGGTTTAGTATTTTAATGAAACTATCTTCTTCTCTTGGAGATCAATATAAATTATCGTTTACAATATCTGGTGGAAATACTCGTGTAGGTGCTGTTGAATTTGTTGGAATTGAAAACGGACACATGAGGTTTGATTTAACATCAGATATGACATTATGGGACGATCCCATTGTTGCAAACGGATTAACCGGATCATCTGCAATAGCATATGATCTACTTGATGGTATCATATCGTTTCATAATATATTCAAATTTATAATTGATTTTGATGAACAAATACTTGGAGTTCAGCGCAGTACGTTCAGCGCTGCAATATCTGGATCAAGGGTTTCACTAGAAGGACGCGAGCTTGAGGCGCGCGGTATTCTTGAATATTGTCCATCAAATCGAATACATTTAAAATGGAATCATTTTTTAATTAGAGATGGATATGCAGCAATTATTATTGAAATATCAAAAGATGGAGCACCATATATTCAATTTGATAGTATCCAGCCAGGAGCTACCGAATATACGACAGCACAATTAATTCAAGGTGCATATCGTTTTAGACTTAGATCGAAAGATATAGCAGGAAACATTGGAGATTCTATTACATTTGCAGATTTTTTACCTAGAACATGGTTTGATCCAGTTGACCCAGCAAATACTTTTACAGATCTTGCTGGAACAATTCAAATAGAAAATGATCAGGATAGAGTAGCAAGAATAGATAGCAAGGGTTCATTAATAACAAATATTAATCAACCTATACTAGCTAATAGACCAATATTTGTTTACGAAGGGATTAATCATGGTGCAGGAATTGAACTTCAGGGTGCATCATTTAACCTTGATGGGTCTGTGCCTGGTTCATGGATCGGTGTAGGCCAAGAATTTGATATTTATATGTCTGTACTACTAAGAAGCGCTCCAACAACATTACCATTAGATAGTTTCGCTACAACTACATATACAAAAATATTTTCATTTGAGAGTTTTTTTGAATTAATAGCTGCAAAATTTTCAAATGAATTCTTTGAGACACCAGATAATGATTATAACACAGGATATGCAATCATTGCACGTATATATACTGGATCAGGAATGAAATTAACGGTATTACCAATAATTCTTGAAGAAATCAACATAATCCGTGCCTCATACGATGGAACAGATTTTGCTCTTACAATAAACAATATATCAGCATTTGTTTCTGCTCCAGGACCAATAGCACCAACAGATGTAAGGGTATGGGGTGAAGCAAGTCCAGGAAAAGGAATCGATGGATTTGTTGGACCAATAATTACTTTTATCATACCACAACCAATATTAATTTCATCTCAATTAATTAATCTGCTTACATCAGAATCAAATAATCCAACAGCATTTATCATTCCAGAAATGATCATTGCCCCTACCGGGATGACAATATCTTTTACAGGATTATTTGGAACCGTATCATCAAGTTCAAGTCCAAGCCCATCAGTTACTACATACAACCTATACCACAATAATGGTACGCTTGAATTTCCAGATTTTACAGTACCAGCAGCAACCGGAGCAATCCCTGGATTTATTATACTAATGACTCCTGGAATATGGAGATTTGTAATTAGAGCCAGTAATGGAATAACAGAAGACGGTAATTTTGAAAACAGACTTGATATAACTGTTATTGAAGATTCGCCAGGAATACTTAAGCTCATTGGACCACAACCAAATCCAGTATCACAATTCACTGTAACACTTAAGCCAAATGGATTTATTGAATTTTCAGCCATTTATAAAGCATTTCGTGAGCCAGCGATTGGAAATAGCGTACAAATATGGATGTTTGAACAAAATGTTCCTGCCGATTTTACTGGACCACCTATCGTAACAATGTTTATTCCATTTCATCAGATTGGATATGACCAAACCTTTTTTTTAACATCAACTACTGTTGGTCCATTTTCAGAAATTCCACATTATGCTGTTGCTAGAGTTATGTCTGATGACGGAGATTTTGAAACAAGAAATCCATTTGTAGTAAGATTTACACCAGATGCAACAAAACCATCAAATCCGCTCGGCCTTAAAGGCAATCCATGTTAGGTATACAATAACATGTCATTCTCAATAACAGATACGGTTGGATTTGTTGATAAAGATGGTAAAATAGATTTACCAATTATTACTGTTATAGCAAAAGATTCATTATTGGGATTCTATGTAAAGGCTGGTAATGTTAATTGGAAAAGAAATAGCGAATTTTCAACAGCAGAAATTGAAATAGTTGAAAATAGAATAGATAAAGACACATATCTTGGATCTGAATTTTTAGCAGTTGGAACAGAAATAGCTATCTCCGCATCATTGTCTGATGGTACTAAAAGCATACTTTTCAGTGGATACATAATGGCTCAATCGTTAAGAGCGTCTGGTGGATCGGATGATTCAAAAGATGAAACAATTATATTAAAATGTGTTGATTATAAATATGACTTATACAGAGAAATTATTATAGGTCAAGTTGGCATTCAAGCAGATGATGATGGTACTGAAGCTGTATCTGGCGGGATATATGGTGCTGGATCTGGATGGTTTACTGGACTTCCATGTGTATTCAACGATCGAACATTTTCTAAACTAGCAGAATCATCATGGTCACATTTTGGTATTATATCACCACACGGAAATGGAAGAAAATCTCCAGCAGTCGGAGCAGGAGATTCATTTGGAATTTTACCAGAAATAATTTTTGATGGAGATTATTTTGCATTAAACATAAAAAGTTTTGGTGGGGCGCCACCAGCAGATAGAAATATTGCATGGTCTGCATGGGATATGATAAAATATGTAATGTTTTATTGTTATTCACCACCATATTCATTTGAAGATGCGGTTGCTGACGCAGGCCCATTTGGTGGTGGCGCACCAGTAGAAGATATATTTGTAGAAACAAAAAGAATAATACTAGGGCCTCCAACCGGGATGGATGATTTGTATCCAGAAACTATTGACATTCAAGGATTAAGGGCAACAGATGCAATTACTAAAATATGTCAATCTGTTGGATATAATTGGTGGCTTGAACCAACAGAATCAGCTTCAATACTTAATGTATGGAGAACTGGATTAGCAACAAAAGCTATAAAAATATTTATGGGATCAGGTGGAAGTGGAATGCCAGTAGGACTTTATAATATTGCATCCACCGGACCACTCGCATATCCACTTGTTAATAAAGAAAAATGGAATATTGATGATATTGATATAAACGTAGACTATACACAAGTAATTGGTGCATTAATTGGAACAACACAAAACATTCGTGTACAAAATGCATTCTATCTTAGAAAGGGATGGACAAGTGAAGTATGGTTTGAAATTATCAAAAAAGTATCTGTAGCCGACGCAACAACAGGCAATGATCAAATAAAACTTGAAGGAATGTCTGGAACATTTATTGATGGAGAATCAACGGGAAAATCTACAAGATATGAATGGCAAAGACTTCAAAACAATATGATAAAAATTCGTATCAATAATCTTGCAGAAGATGAAGCGATTAAACTCAAAGGTCAAGATTCATTTTTTTCGACCATGAGAAGATGGATTACAGATGAAACGGGATTGATTACAACAACAAAAGATGAAAAAAGAGATCCATTTAATTTTATTCCTACATTATTCAAGGTAAATGGATCTACATATATGATTAAACCTAGACCATTTCTTTCAAGAAATATTGCTACAGCAAAATCTGGCGATCCATCTCCACCAAAAACATACTTTCCAAAATTTAGTCCAGGACAAACAAAAGAAGCCCAACTAGCTGTAGATTTTGTATCAGAAAACATAGATTTAAGAGAAACAATAGATAAAGATAAATCTACAATTAAGAAAGATGGAAAAGATTTTTATCCATTCGGATCAAAAAAAGGAAGCGTTAGAATTCTTGAAGATAGATCTGGTATTTTTTTAGAAAGTGGCGATTTAAATATGGTTAATGTTACTATTGATCCAAAAACAAATAAAATTTCGTTTTTAGCTCCAATGGTAATTGGAGCAGTAGAACATGATCAAGCTGGACTTGTTATAAAAAGAGGACTATTTTCTATTGGAAAAATTGGAACAATGATGTCTGGAAGAAGGTGGGTAGATGGAAAAAAATACAGAATTGATATTGTAAATGCAATCGATACAACAACATCAGTAAGTCCAGAACAAGCAAAGGCTGGTGCAACAGCAATAGCAAGTCCAAGCTTGGCTAGTTATAGTATAGCAGAAAAAATAAAAATGGGATTAGATATTGATTCAGATATACCATATTTTACTGTTCCAATAATCTCTATGAGAGCAAGAATTCCAACAATCAGTATCGCATATAAACCTGGAAATTCAATTTTTGGTATAGTAGATAGACTAGACTTTACTCCAGAACCATTTTCCGCTTGTATTATTGTTGCAATTCAATTTGATCTTAAATCAATGAACACAATAATTAGTGTTGAATCAGAAGTTATGAATCCAAACCTTGGTGTTGGAGTCGAATAAAAATGGCCGAAGAAAGATATTTACTGCAACTAATTGAAGAAATAATTTCTAAAAAGATCCATCAACCATCACAATTTGGACATAAAACAATACTAAAAGCCGATAATGGCGAATTCATGGATCTACTTATTGCAAGTAATATTGATAATGTTTCTAAATCTAGAGTTACATGGAGTAAAAGCGAAGAATTCATTGATGCTCTTACAAAAAAACATGACCCATTTGTACCAAAGCCACCAAAAAAACCAGCAGCTACACCACCATCACCACTTATCCCATAATATTCCAGTAACTATTTTAGTATTTATATAAACATAACAAAAACAAGTCCCAGTAGGGAAAGGAACTGCCGTGACTGTTGGTATATTAGATGGACAAGATAGTAACGAAATATTTAGTGGTGACACCAGAATATGGGGTGTCCTATCTGATATGCTTTCTATAAAAGAAATGAGTATTGGAACCGTATCCGATAAATTTATGAGGTTTACACCAGATGGGATTCCAGAGATCCCATTTGATCCAGATGATCCACCAGAATCCGAAGCAGATATTGATACAGGAAGCCTAGGTGAAAGAATCATACCAAGAGTAACTCGTGCTGGAATAAATCTTGATAAGGCATATGTAATACAACATTATTTAGAACCAACAAGACCACAAAAATTCGGTAGAGATACAGAATACAACGCACGTAGCGGTATGGCTGGCGATGCAGGAATGAACCCATCAGAAATGGGAGCTATCGGAAAATTTACAGATATTTTTCGTGTTAGTATAGCAAAAAATACACCAATTCCACCGACTGTCACTGGAACTGGCGGAAGTTCAGTAGACGATGACGCAGCATTAGCTGAAGCATATGAATCAAGATCGTCTTATAACGATTTATTTGGAGCGTTTCCAGGAAGAAAAGATCTATTATATGGTCGATTTGAGATTCGTATTACAGCACACTTCTATAAAAGCGATCAACGAACTGGGCCATTATTTTTTTCTGGATTTTCGTGGCCTAGGGATAGCGACGAAGATGGAGAAACGGTATTTCCAAGAGGAATAGATCGTCCGGTTGAACTAGATCAGTTAAAGGTAGAATCAACAGCAAAATTAACCGAAACTACAATTGAAGCTACAGAATTTGAAGAAGAAAAAATAGAAACAACAAAAAAAACAAGAATGTCTGGTCAAATTTTGACTGGAGCCTTCGCATTTAATCGTACACACCATGCCTGGGGGATTCTTGTATCCTTACCAGCAATTGATAATTGCAATATTCTCAATGAAGATCTCATTGCAGCAACATTCGAAGAAGACCCAACAGTAAAAGATATTTTCATAGATCCAAAAGACAGCCCAACACCATTTGAAGAACATGATGCTGGAGTAACGATTGATGAAAGAATAAAAGTATTTTCTGAACCAAAATGCCCGGATATTGAAACACTTGGTTTTGATACAATATGCGAAACATCACTACTAACATCATACCTACCATGCGAAGAGGTTTCATCTCAAAGCTATAATAACAGATGGATAACAATTACAGATAGGTTTAATAGCCTCCTCAATGAAATAGATCATTTATATTGTATAGTAAAAGCTTTAGATTTTAAAATTGAAAAATTGGCCGTATTAACAGAAGATCATATTACGGCAACAAGTTCTATAATAGCCTGGCTACTTGAAAACATACCAAAATTAGAACCAAAAGATCCTGCATTTCCACCAATTATGTTTCCATTAATATCCATCGATTTAGATTTAGAATTACTAAAAACAGAAATACCATTGCCAGATGTATGCAAGGATGAACCACCGCCAGTTTTACCACCACCATCAGCACCGCCACCAGCAGAACCGGCACCGCCGCCTCCGCCTATTCCACCACCATAAAAATATGGTATAACAGCATACATGAACGATCTACCAGACAAAGCAAGAAAAACAGAACAAGAACCAGAACAAACAGAAAAAGAACAGGAAGAAGCGAAAATCAGGGAAAGGATTCAGGTTAACTGGAATATTCGCGATGTTTTCGAGATCGTTTTTCGGATCAACGATGCATTTATTGGTCGCAAAGGGCAACCCATTCCATTATCTCCACGAGAAATAGCAGATATTCTAGAGCTTCGTAAATTTTTTGATCAATCCATCAAATATGTATATCGTAGATGCCTTTGTAATACTGTTTATTGTAGAAATCCTGAAAAGGATAAACCTTGTGTATTAGATCCAGAAGAAATGATTAAGGATAATACGTTAATTTTTTCGTGTAGATGGCGCGGAAAAAAACTCTGAAATACAGCAGCTCCATGGCTTCCTGCGTGTCAGGCCAAGCGGACTGCACGAACAACACCAACCTCAAACCGACTTCTAGACCGATCCAACCCTACCTAGTACATCAAACGTCTCAACCACCACCAATAGTAGTAGCTATTCCATTTCCTCCCCCAATCATAGAAATTATCAGTTCATCGAAAAAATGATTTCTATTTCTCTTCCATTTCCAATCATTGTTGGTAACATATAAACATGATGACACTGATGGATGAAGAATTCATTCAAAAGATCAGCGACCTAGAACTTGATCTAGAAGGCATCGTATTGAATCCAACATCAATATGTATTGAAGGACTAAAGATAAAAACAGGACCATTTTATATCCAAAGATTTTGGTACGACTTTCACGATGATACTCCAACATTTGGAGTTACATATACCGAAACATCCGTAAAAAATGGAAAAGAAATATTTATATTCAAACCAATCAGACTCGGAACACCTACCAGTATAGTAGCGATTTGGGTAGATCACCTAAAATTACTACTAAAAGAAATAGCAAAAGAAAGCAATGGTAATATAACTGAAAAGTATATTACCGATACCTCAGATTCAATTCGTGAGGAATTCAAGGAGATGATGAACCATGAGTAAGGCCAGCGCAATCTCTGCTATCAATAATATGTTGATGAACTTGATTCCTTCTATTAATCCAAAAATTATTGATCGAATTCCACATGAAATTTCTAGTGTTGATTTAAACAAATTAAATATTATCGATTCAAAAGAATGGACACAAGCTGATGCTGATGATGCAATGCGAATTATTATCAAACTCGATGCCATTGCCGAAACAAAAGATTCTGCATATAAAACTGTCATGGATCGTCACTCAAGGGATCGCCAAGAAACAAAAGATATAATTTCATCAGTAAAACATCAAGTACAAAAAGCATTGATATCATATACAAAAGATAAATTAGTTGGACAACACTATGATTGTCCAAGTGGTCGTATGCAATTACATGGATCATATCCTATCGAAATAAAGATTGATAATGAAGAACTAAATAGTATTCTCGAAAAACTATCAACATCTTCAGATCCAATTCTAAAAGCATGTGTCCGTATAAAATACGAACCAGCACTAGATAATATCAAATTAGCCATCAAATCTGGACATAAAATTGATTGGGCTGAAATCATCCATAAGACTAATCCTACGTTTTATGATAAAGATAATATTCCAAAACAAAACAAGGATTTAGTAAATGATGAATCGCCTGTAACTCCAATCCTAGTAAATGATAAACCTCCTCTTACTCCAATCGTTACGTCTAGCCCAATGAATAAATTGATTGAAGATGTTGATACCGAAAAAACAAAGAAAACAACCAATAAAACAACCAATAAACCAATTATTCAAAAAACGCAAGAAACGTCAACCCATTCTCCTACTGGGCCATCTGGCGGACCATCTGGCACCAATATTGATCTTCGTCCAAGATTTTTCTCTATTCCCCAGGCGCATCATTTTGTCGATTCAGCCCTTAAAATTAATGCAACAACTTTTATTGAATCAGATATTGTACGACTTCTTACAAATCAAGATAAGGTTAAGCCAGAACATATTGAAACTCTTCCAATTGAAAAAATTCGTAGTGGATTCATTTCGACTCTTTCCGAAATTGGTATTATTGAAAAACCAGATGTTCGCATATGGACAGCATACCATCTTGGAAAACATCCAGATCAAATCATACCTGCGACATTCGATGAAGCAACATGGCGAAAGCTTTGTGCTTATGCTATTCATGCAAAAACAATCAAAAATAAATACACAAACCAAGATTCAATCGAACCCATTAATAATGAAAACCCTACCTAAGTAGTTCACAAAAAAAACCACCAAAATGGATCTGCGATCTTGATGCAGCAAGTTGGAAAAAATCTGTTGCACAAATTCAAGAGGTTATGGCATTGCTCGAATGCCTTCCACCTAACAATGGAATTATAGCTCAATGGGAAGAATCACTATCTAATATCATTTCCAAAGTTAAAAAAAGACATCAAGCTCCTGGACAACGAGAATCAGCAACTGTTTGTAATATCGAATATTTAATTCGATCACTGATTGAGGCAGCAAAGGAATATCAAGATGAATCAAGCAGAAGATGATCAAGATAATACAATTAAAACAGAAAAAATTACTAATATTTCAAAGCCGGTTAGTTTTGGACCTATTAGTAAAAAAGTTATTTTCAATCTTGCTAAATCAAAAAAGGACACAAGACGTTGCGCGCGTCATCGTGTATTAGTTTACGAAAATACAAGCCTTCCAGTGCTTAACGATCCAAATCCATTTCCATCTAAAAATAATCCTTGTATCTGCGGAAGCTTGAGAAAATATGCAAAATGCTGTAAAAAATTGGTTGTAAAAGACTTAAAGAAAAAAAATATTAATTCTACCAACATGAAAAATCTTGAGAAATGGAGAATAAATCAAAGCTTAAAAACAAAAATTGCCGAAGGATCGATGATCGTTCGTCATGGTAAAATTAACGATTCTAACAAAAGAAAAGGTTAATACTGATGTTTGATAAATTTATTGATACCAATAAGAATGATTCCATACTGATTGATCTTATTAATAATATTGATATTGAAGAAAAAATGAAAAAGGAAATAAGAAGGGCGAGAAGAAGGGTCGATGCGAATAATTTCTATGTTAGGAATAGAATCCAAAGAAATACTCAGAATATTAATCGTTCATTTCAATTAAAATTACAAGTAATACAGATTCTTGGTGGCAGGTGCATAACGTGTGGATACAATGAACATTTCGCTGCACTTCATGTTGATCATATAAATGGAGATGGTGCAGAAAGAAGAAGGAACATTTACGGATGCAGTAAATCAGTATATCGAGATATTAGAAAAAATGGACCACAAGGAATCTACCAATTACTTTGTGCTAATTGTAATTATATAAAGAGATACGAAAATAAAGAGTATGGATCTGGTAAGCCATATAAGAACAAGGGAAATAATAATCATGCCGTTTGAACTAGCATCAAAATCTATTCCACGCGCCAAAATATTTATTTACGGAGAATCTGGGACAGGAAAAACGTCATTTCCTTTAAAATGGAGCGAGCTTGGAGGAAAGCTTGCATATATTGATCTTGAGGGTGGAACCAATCGATATGATAATGAATTCAAATTTTATCGATGGAATCCGATCCCAACAAGCATCGAAGAAATACTGTCTATCCTTGACTTCCTCGGAACAAAAGACCACGATTTTACTACTATTGTAATTGACCCACTAACTATTGTATATGATTTAACTTTATTATATTGGGACAAGATTTTTCTAAGAACAAGAGAAAAAAAGAAAGGCCACCATGGAGATTTTTATGAAGTACAGCCATTGGATTATAAACTCATCAATAGATTCTGGAGTAGAATCTTCTTAAGACTAAGGAATATGGATCTTAATGTTATCTGTACCGCCAGATCGAAAACATTATATGATACATCCAGTGAAGTGATGATGAAATCAATAGGAAAAACCTTTGATTCTCAAAAGTCTACTGATTATGAATTTGATACAGTGTTTTCTTCAACCAGGATTAAAGAGACAGATCAATATATTCTTTATACTGATAAGCATCGTTCTTTTTACAATAAAATGCCTGTATCGATCGATTGGACTGGTGCAAATATGGATTTTTTTAAAAAATATTATGGAGAATCCATAACTAGAAAAGCTATTCCAATTCAATATATAACACAAGAAATAAAACAAAAAATAGAACTTCTACTTAACACACTTGGAGTAACAGAAGAAAAAAAATACGCAGCACTAAACCAATGGGGTGTCAGCCAAATAGACGATTTGCTTTTAGATTCAGCAAACGAAATCGTCTTAAAGCTTGAAAATAAACTAGCTAAAGTGACACCATTCTAACTACAATTGTCTGCGACAAAACTACAGCAACCGAAACCTTGTATCGGGGAATACAACAATGAACGAATGGGATATTGATACAGAAGGAAGTACCGAGATTCATCCACCGAAAGGTGTATATCTCATCGAAATAACTGATGGAGAAGACACAAAAAAAGATGCATCCGGTAACGAAACCCCACGTAAACGGGATGATGGTTGTCCCATGATATTATTCAAATGCGGTATTGTCATGGATGCAAACGGTCTTAAAGATTGGGCTAAGTACAATTTTAATATTGTTGTTTCTAAAGATGATCGTGGTATGAGAACAATGCGACGTATGATTCAAAACCTCCTTCCAGGTACAAAAGGCAAGATGGCATTTACACCAAAATCCTTTAACGGAAAAATGGCATGGATTGAGTTAGATCGTCGTAACGATTTTATTAGTCCAAACCATGAATCATGGGAGCCCAAAGACGCCAGGAAGGTCGGTACAGCCGCACAAACTACTGTAGCGGCACAAGGAACACCAGACAACGATCCAGAATTGCCCTTTTAGGATCTAAGCTAAGGCTATTGAATGTAAACCGGCCGATGAAGACAAGCCCATCGGCCGGTTTCGTCTAAATTGATTGATTTCAAATTCACTTTTTGACATAATCTCAATCTACTAAAATCCAGGTAGGGGAAATGATCCCCGATTAAAATATCTAATGCAAACAATAACTGGAAAAATTAGTCGAATAATCTATGAAGATAATGGATTTGTAATCCTTCGTGTACTAGCTAAAGGAAATGTTTCATCTCAAGACGGAGAAACATTTCTATGGGAACAATCAAATCGCGATACAGAAATTTGTGTTAAAGGAACAATGTTGCATCCAGCTCTTGCTATTGAATATAATTTTACTGGAGAACTTCAATTACAAAAAGAATATGGAATGCAATTCAATTTTTCGGAATACTCCCGTCAACGTCCAATTTCAGAAAAAGCAATTACAGATTATCTAGCATTTAATTGTAAGGGTATTGGTGTTCAAACAGCCAAAAAAATCTATAACATATTTGGTTCTGAATCAATTGAAATACTTAAATCAGAACCACTTCGTATCGCAGATAAAATTGGCATATCAGTAGATAGGGCAATTGAAGCATCAAAGCGCCTCGAAGACATTGAAGATAATGAGTCTTTAAAATTGCAGCTTTCTTCCCTACTAAGCGGAACACTGGCGCACAAAGGTCATATCAATTCAATAATTAAAAAATATAAATCATCTGGACCAGATATTGTTTTACATCAACCATATACACTTACAGAAATTTCTGGTATTGGATTCAAAATTGCAGATTCTATTGCTGTAAAGAATGGTATTGATCTTCAATCACCAGAAAGAATATCTGCTTGTGGCGAGTATGTAATCAAGAACTGGGAACGTGGAGGCGGGCATACATGTATTCTGAAAACATTATTAATTCAATATATTTGTACAGAAACAAACCTTGATAAAGACATAATTGTTCAAATATTAGATCAACATATTGAACTTGGAAAATTTATTGCTGTAAGCGATTATATTTATAGAAGAAGTATGTATCATATGGAAAAAGAAATTGCAAAGATGCTGGTATTGTTATCTACGAGCCCAGTAGGAGAAGTGACTCCGCGTACTGGAGGGCTTGAAGATGACCAAGCAGAAGCAGTAACACTTGCTTGTAAAAATTCAGTATTATTAATGACTGGTTCGCCGGGGGTCGGAAAGACCTTTACAATTAAGAAGATATGTGAGTCATTCGCTGGTTTCAGTACAGCACTGTGTGCTCAAACTGGAAAAGCAGCCAGGCGTATGACAGAGTCTACCGGCCGCCAAGCTACAACAATCCACTCACTATTAGTTCCAATCGCTACAAAAGGCGATGATGATGATGTATCATTTTCTTTTATGCATGGAAAAAATTGCAAACTAGAACTAGACATCATCATCGTAGATGAATCGTCTCTTCTTGACATAGAACTTGCATATTCATTAATCAGTTCTATTCGTCACGGAACCAGATTGATTATTGTTGGAGATCCAAATCAATTACCGAGTGTTGGTCCTGGTAAATTTCTTGTAGACTCTATTCGCAGCCAATGTTTTCCACACGTCGAATTAAAAAAGATCAAAAGACAAGGAGAAGGATCCGCAATCATCAAGGCTTGTCATGAAATAAAAAATCATCTTGTTCCAGAAATTATTAACTCAGAAAACACCGATTTATATCTCTGGCCTTCTACATGCGATGAAAATACTATATCATCAACCATTGATCTCTTTACAAAAAAAATAACATCAAAATTTGGATATACCATCAATGATATTCAAGTTGTAACTCCAAATAAAAATCCAGATCTTCCTATATCAACATATAAAATTAACAATGAAATTCAAAGACTTATTAATAATAATTTTGTTATTGAAGCAAGCGAAAAAACAATTACAAAAGATAATAAAATTTCATTTAAAATCGGTGATAGGGTAATAAACACAAAAAACTGTGAATCATATGAATATATACCAAATGAAAATATACTTTTAAAAGAAGTGCCAATAGTAAATGGTGATATAGGATTTATTATTGGATTACTTTGGCGCGGCGCATTTTACTCACAATACGATCTAGAACAACTCAATGATGGATCAAGGTATGAAGTTCTTAATGCTCGTCCAAAAGAACTTCATATGATTATTGAATTCCCACAGGTTACAGTTGGAGTACCAATAAAAAAGAACAATATTGATTTAAGTTATGCAGTCACTGCACACAAATTTCAGGGTAGCGAATGTCCAGTAGTAATAATTCCACTACCAAAAGGTAACAATAATTTATTAAACAGGAGTTGGATATATACAGCTTTATCGCGTGGAAAAAATCTAGTAATAGTGGTTAGTCCAAGAAATGCATTTGAATATTGTTGCCTAACACCAGACAAAAGTAGGGATAGCTATCTATCATACTTTATTAAAAATGAAATAAATAAAATTGGTGAAACAATTGAAATAAAAAAAAGCATTGAGGACGTTGGATGGAAAGATATTGAAGAAGAAGAACTTCTGTTCTAAATTAAAAGCATTAAAGGCCAAGTAGGGGAAACGTCTCGTGTTATTTATCTATGTAGACGGAGGTGTAATATCTCGCAATCCTTCACCATATGGTGGTACATATGCTTATCGTTTAGTACATGAAGATGGAAACGTATTATCAGAAGGATGTGAAATTATATTATATCCAGGATGTACAAACAATATGTCAGAATATCTTGCAGCATTATACGGTATGACAAAAACACCATCAAACATACCAGCCACACTTTTTAGTGATAGCCAAATAACATTAGGACGTATTTTTCATGGATGGAAAACAAACGGAATTTTCGAACAATGGAAAAATAAAATGAATACAGAATACAACAGATTGAAAGGGTTTTTATTGCATGAAATTGTAGATGGTCATCCAACAAAACTTCAATTATCTATTGGAATTGGTAAGCGCGGTAATAAATGTAATATTAATAATGTTTGGTGTGATAAGGCTTGCCAACAAAAATCAAAACAATTTCTAGAAAAATTGAATACACATGCATCAACATCTTGAAGGTTTATGTCCAAGGTGCGGTTCTCCAGCAATACTTGTATTATCAGGAAGCAAGCAAGGAAGACTCTGCGAATCATGCAATGCTGGATGGCATATTATAGGTTCTAACCATTATAATTATGACCCATTCAACAACAACAAATCAGATCAACAAACAAAAATAGAGGCAAACAATGATAACAATACAAATATGCAATAAAGGTGCAATACCAGAAGATGTATTTAACGCAATGCAAGACATATTTAATAAAAATGCTCTAGATCAAATCTTCCCAAAGTTATTGTGCAAAGATATAACAGGATCTATAAGAGAAATTGGATCGATTGGTGCGCTTGGATCTGGCAATGACGGATCTCCATGCATTGGACTTGCGGTAACCATGTCGCTTCAACTTGATGAAACAACAGGAGAAATTATATCGGTAACCCTTGAATCAAATATATAATTTAACCAAAAAACAAACATCCAGTAAAAATCGAGATAATAAATGAGCAATCCACCATTTGGTATTACGTTTGAACATTATCGCGATGCAGCTAAAAAATGGCGATGGCGACTTATTTCTAGCAATAATCGTATCATTGCAGATAGCGCTCAAAGCTATTCCAGGCTACCAGGAGCAACAAGGGCCTCACGAATGGTCTATCAACAAATAAAAAACAATGCAGTATTTTTTAGTAACAAGGAAGATTAACATGCAATCAATTCATAGCAAAAACCATATCGAAAAAATTTCAACACAAATGATTGCGACTACACAAACAGGATCTATTATTTACTCTACAACCTGCCCTCCATTTATAATTGAAAAAGATCAAAATATTTCATTAAAAACATGGATGAACTCTAAACACGATTTACCATGTGACGCACAGATATCTATTTTAACACCAACAAAAGAAAATGTTATAACACAAAGTTTTCATTTTTGCTTATCAGATAATAAATTTGAAGAAATAAATCTACATACAATTAAAAATATTAATGAATGCTATGTAATTAAAATTGTAATTATACTTACATTTAAACAATCCGTATTTCTTCCATCTAACGCAAAACCAACAATAGAAATTCATAATTTATGGCTCGAAATATTTTTTGCAGAAAAAAATATAGGTGATAATAACAGAACACTTGCTCTTATATAGTATTATACACATATAAAATATAATGAAAAAAAACATTCCACCATTTACTATAGCAATAGATACTCGCGAAAAATATCCATATTCTTTTGTAAATTCGACATCAGTAACCCTTGAAACTGGAGACTATGCAATAATCGAATCACCAACATGCATAGTAATTGAACGCAAGAATCCAGAAGATGCTGTTACTACAATTATAAATCATAGAGAAAGATTTATTGATGAAATGCAGAGAATGCAATCATATAAATATCGGGCAATTATAATTGAATCTACTATGGAAGATTTACTGAAACCATACCAAAGATCTCGTGCAAATCCAAAAGCTGTTGTACAATCGTATCTTGCATTTAGTGTTAGGTATAATGTTCATATTTTTTTTGTAGGATCAAGAACACTAGGAAAAACTACAACATTAAGATTGTTGGAGTGGTCATGGCACAAAAGATGTGCTGAACTTGGAATTATATAAATAAAAAATAGCTCAGTAGGGAAAAGTGCTGGACATTACTTCTCATTTTTTTTCTTGTCAAGTAGAACTTGAAACAACAAAATCAAAAATCCTAATACTATAAAAAATATTGCCATAAATACTATTTCAATATATCGATAAAAAAAACTATAAACATAAGATAACATATAATTTTATTATAATTAAAACATTTTATTTGGCGGATTGTAATCAAGAAATTTTTCTCTAATTGCCGCAATGATTTTATTCCATGCACGATCCTTTTGTTCTTTGGTCGCATCTACACCATCCCGCGCTCCATTGAGGGCAGCTATAGCGGCATAGGCGTTCTCGATCATCACCGACCCATCTACATTGCGGTAGGGCAGCTTCCGATTCGACCTGGGCACGGTACGTCCAGAATCGTCGATCTCGCCCCCTGGTGATACTAGGGCAAAGGAACTATCTGGTAGTCGCGATCGATCCGCAGACTCTAGCGCTAATTCCACTGTTTTTTCTTTGATCAAAGAATCGCGCAATTGTAATGATGTGTTTATTTTACAAACCTGAGATACGGCTTTCTTCTTGGTTTTGTGTCCACCGCCATCAATAGGCTTTCCATTTTCATGCCTAATTAATCTACCATCTTCAGACCTAACAACTCGATATAAATTTTTACGCAATTCAACTATAGCTGGCATTTTAAAACTCCATAACCTAGTCATATATTTCTATATGACTAGGTATGTTTTTATTTATTATAAAACTAAACCCAAGGCTTTAATCCAATGACATATGCTACGATATCATCTTTTTGAGCCTGAGTTAATACCTGGCTAGGATGATTGTGAACATAATTCGAAAACTGCGCCTTTACTGCACCAGGAATAACTAGCAATTGTGTTTGAGGAACAAATACATAATTTCCCAATTCACCATGACCAAGCCTGGTTGTGTATATAGGACCATTGGCACCGATTTTCCAAAGAATATCCACTTCTGTATCAGAAACCATTGCCGATGAATTAACCTTTGCTGCATTACTAATTGAAGTTTGAAAATTATTCGATCCTGATTGAATAAACACATCATTAAATTCACGGGAACCTGGAACAGCATGACCAGCAACCATGCATGCCATACGAAGGTGTGCCGCAAGAATATCTCGTGCGCGTGGACCAAGATTATTAAAATCAGAACTAGCAGGAACACAAACTTCACCAGGCCTTCCAACAGCTTGCGCTGCAAACTGAATGACGGCTGGGTTTCCTAATGCATTGGTATAACTAACCTGAAGATCAAGATCATTATCGGCACCCAGCCATGATGCTCCTGTAATAAAACCAGGACGTTGAATCGGAAACCCATGATTTGCTGGAACAGGCATTTCTTAAGCCCCCTCTTTGTTGGTGACCTGTGTTCCGATGATGTAATCCCACTGACCCATACATCCAATACCACTGTTCGCACTAATCTTAATCCCTACACCAACAGCTATAACAGGAATATTTGTATTCAGTGAAGCAACCGATGCACCATTGATAAATAATTCCGCCCCTAGACCAGTAGTAAATACTATTTTACATCTTGCCCATATTCCAGCTACAGGAGCAATTCCAGTAGACACAACGGTTCTTACACCAGCATTTGCTGCAACCAAACTCCAAAACGAACTTGCCGCTGGATCATATCTCACAACCAACGCATTAGGTAATTGAACATCTGGATTCCAATCTAAACCAAAACCACACTCCATCCTTTCAATATTTGCAACCAACAAATCTGAAGCAGATGGAAATCGCATTAAAAATTCAAGATTGATTGGATTTGTACCACCAAGTATCGTTCTACCACCAACACCAAGCTCATCACCCAAAGCAATAGCTGCCCTAGATGTACCAGCAGTTCCACCATTTAATTGCAGTATTCCTGGACGGCCAGCCTGAGACATAAAAAATGTAATATCATTTCCAGTGCCAATAGAATATGTTCTCCATCCCATTACACCAATTTCATCAATATCTGTATTTCCAGATAAAAAATGTTCGTGAAGAAACACATCTCTTTGATCAAATGAACCACCACCACCGGGAGCTACACCAATAATACTTGAACCAGATCGTTGCAAATTTTGACCATTTGATACAGAACCAATCGATAATTCTGTTCCACCAGACTCTCTAATACGATTTACTGGAGGGATTTCACCCGCAGCATCAATCTCTAAAGATGTAACTGGATTCTCAGAAACAAAAGTAAACCCTTCTAAGTTCATTATATTATCTGAATCTATTGCATAATTTGTATTCGTATTATCAACAATAGCATCAACCATTTGTCCTGGTTCTGGTGATGATAAAGAAATAAAAACACCAGAAGCAATAAGCTTTGATATAGAAGATTCTAATTTTATATCGGTCCTTCGATACCGTCTAGTTACATTAGCCATTTTAAGTTAACTCCAACGTAGCAAGAATATCATCTGGACTTACACCAATCGTAAGAGATTTCGTTACCTTAATGGAAACCCTATCACCAGCTAAAACAATAACAGTATCAACAATATTTGATCCATTCTGAACATTACTAGCGATTGTAACTACTAACAAAGTATCTACCCCATTAATACGAACAGTATAAACTATACTATTACCATTACCGGCTGGATTGTTTTGAACAATAAATAAGTTTTGTAATGTTCCATTCCTTGTAACTCTAACACCAATCTCAATGGTTTGTGCAATAGACGAATCAAAGCAAGGATATAAATATCTAGTAGTTGTGCTTCCAGTAACAGATGAGGCACCAAAATAAATTGGATAGGCAGCAATTGTTGAAGCAACAAAAGCAGATGGTTTTATCTTTCTATGAAAACCAGCACTAAAATCATATATAACAATAAAATCAACAAGTGGATCAACCGTAGCTACTTCTACAAGTCCATTAATATCAAGCTTAAATGTTCTATTAGTTGATAAATCTCCACCACCTTGAATACCTTCAATCGTACTAATAGTTGTTCCTTTAGAAACCAATAATGCAAATAATGATGTTAAATAAGCAAGAGTAACAACATCTTGTGGATCAATTGGATTATTTGTTTCAAGTCTAAGATATTGAGTATTTTCAATATTAACTAACCTAAATTTTTCTGCACCAACAGCAACAAACATTGGTCCATTAAGCCCAATGCGAAATTGATTCGCAAGTGTTCCTAATGCATTTATAAAATCTTGTGACGACATTTCTAATGTAACTCAAGCCTGGTAGGGGAGAAGGTCGTAGTTCCTATCGCCTAATAATACCCGAAACGTATCCACTTCCACTTGTTGACCCTGAAGGCGTAATAGTTAACAATAAATTATCTGCAATAGCAGAAGTCCTATCAGCTATAGTTGCATATTGTCCAACTACGTCAGCATCAATCTCACCACTATCAAGCACTGCACCAAGATCGCCGATGACCCCAACCTCAAGCGTAGCGGACACAGTATTGAACACTGTTTGAATAATAACCTCGCATTCGGTAAGTACATCACCAGCAAGCATATTGAACAATACAACTGGACTAATATCAGAGAACAAGAACGCAACCTGGAACGGAATCAATTCAGTACCGCCAAGACTTGCTGGTGTACTTTCAAGTAACGCATCAAAATCAATCTCCATGATTCCAAGAAACTCAACAGTACAGGCAAAATCAACTTGCATTTGATATTCAATATCAACAACACTTCCATCATAATTTTTAGGAGCTTGTACCCTAAACCTTTTATTAACACCAGCAACGGTTGTTCCGAGAATGATTGGTGTTACATTAATCCCTTCAATCTGAAAGATCGTAACCTCAACCGCAATACTTGTAACAATATCAATATCAAAATACGCAGATGAACTAAGTGGAATCAACCCAGCAGGAAGAAAATCAGTAGCAGCAAGTACAATAACATCACGCCTAGCATATCTAGGCTCAGTTGTTGTTGCACGATAATTAGCTGGAAAAGATCCACTACCACCGCCACCAGTACCATTAAGCCATGGACGCAAATCAACAAATGAAATAATTGTACCACCAACACCACAAACTACTTGTGCGATGGGAAGGTAATTAGAAGTAGTTGGTAACGATGCACCACTAAATAAAACACCAAAAGAATCAACCCAAACAAAAAATACACCAGCAATAATAAATGTAATACTTCCACCGGGAATAGAAACAATAATACCGCCAATCGTTGACTGAGCCGGACCAGCAATTTGTAATGTATTTACACTAACAGTTAGATCAAGCTTTTTAGATAACCCAAGCTGAACTTCAATTCCAAATATCTCCGCATTAATCTGATTTACATCAACACCATTAATATAAAATTGCGGATTAACAATTTCATCAGCACTTGTATCTTTCGATACCGGAGTATGAAGCGTATTTGGAAATGTCATGGGATTATTATACTACGTCGCCGGTTCTGGTGGAATAATTTGTTCTAATGTTGCCGTATATTCTGCATCCTGACCACCGGAAGACGCATTTCCAAAAATCCGTCCCCAAATAATAGTTACATATCTAACCTTGTCAAACTCACGACCATTTCCAGTAACATATTTTTTAATTCCCATTGTTTCACAAGCAGCTTCATGCAATGCTTGTTTTGTTGCTAAAGAATCTCCTTCACCTACACCGCCCTCCATAATCCCCTTTACTGTAATAAATCGTTTAGTAAGACCAAGAGGCATAACCGCAACACCAGAAATACCTGGCGGAGAAGCCTCCTTGACTGACATAATAATATTTCCATACGATTCTTCACCGTTTTCAAACTCAAGTGTATCCCATTTTGGACAAGCTGAATCAGCCATATAATTTTATCGTTTATTTAGGTGGAATTTTTGGGAAAAAAATCGGACCAGTGTTGAATCCAATTCCAGGTATTACATTTAATGTTTGATTTCTAGCATCAATTATTGATGTTGGAGCAGATTGAACACCTACAAGTCCAGCATTAGCGGCTTGTAATTCTGCAACTTTTTGTGCCGCAGCAGCAGTTTTTTCGTAAGCCTCAGTAAGTTTTGCTTGAGCTTCAGCGGCACGTTTTGCAGCCTGTTCTTGAGTCAAAAATGTATCCCGCAAAGCTTTATTAAAAGATTCAAATGCTCTCTCTTGATCTGCAACAAGAATTGTTATTTGATCAAATCCTTCACCAAAACCATCACCAATTGTTTTACTTGAATCCTTAATCTTTTCTACAATACCTGGCATTTTTTCCATTTCTTTTATAGCATCTTGAACCTGCTTTTTTAATATTTCAAAACCACTAATATTTTCTATACCAGAAAGAATCCCCTTAAAGTTTCCAAGTGTTTGCTGGATTTGTTTTTGCAAACTATCTCTATCTATTTTAGATATTTCAAATTTTGGTATTTTAAACGATGATATTCCAAATATTGAAGGAATCTCTGTGAAAACCTGATCAGATACAGTCTTCAATGCATCCTTTATAAATTCAGATGCCTTTGCAGCACCAATTTTAGCCTGTTCTTCTGTACTTGAAAAATCGAACCTAACATCTAATCTCAAGTTTTCAATTGCAAGAAATTTAAGTAAACTTCTTAATGCGATAAATTTCTTTTTAATTTCATCGGTTCCTATCCTTCCTTTAATTTGACTATCAAACTCACGCACAGCATTTGTTACAGCAACAAGCTGAGAACGTATATCATTTCCAGCATCTTTAATTCCAAGCTTTTCAAAAACAGATTTATCAAAAGTTCCAGCAACAGAATCTTCTAACCTTTTGATTCCATTAGAAAGATTCTTAGCGGCATCAGAAAATCCTTTTCTTTCAAGGAAAGCAATACCAACCCTTAATTTTTTAATTTGTTCATCAATCACCTCAACACTTTCACCAATACCTGGAATCTTTATATCGGCGCCAAGATCTATAAATGCTTTCTTTAATTCTATTGTTGCACTTCCAAGTCCACCTATTGATTTAAATAAATCATTAATATTTTTATCATCAATACCACCAAGAACAGATTTAGATATATTAGTAGCTTGAAGTTTTTGAATAACATTAACAAATGAATTTATTATAGTAGGATCAAATGGCTTTATCCCCTCAATTTCTTGTTCAAGAACATTACGCAATGATTTAGCATCATCAACTATCCTACCTGCATCAATAGAAACGGTTAATTTAGAAAATTGTTTTTCAAGAGTAAGACCTGCACCTAAAATCGATTTAGAAAAATTCTTACCAACACCTTCCATTTCAGAAAATATTACATCAATACCAGCAGAAAAAGCCTCAAGATTACCAATCAGTTTAAATGATTCTTTTAGTGAATCATTTATTGAACTAGCAATGCTAACATCTTTTTTTGGACCTATCCTGCGACTTTCTAATGATTTTCCTTCAGTTCCAAAATCATCAAATATATCAGTTAATGCAACCACTTTTGGCAATGATTTTCTAATTGATTCTTGTATCTGTCCAAATATAGCATCACCTATAATCTTTCCAAGAGTAAGCCCAAGAACCGCTCCAATACGTAAAATTGGAGCGGTTTGTTTTAATAGAACACCAGAAATCTCACCAAATTTTCTAGACAAAAACTCAACAATTGAAGAAATTCCATCTTTGGTTGTTACAAGATCACCAAGAAATTTTTTCAAATCAAGAAAAGAAATTCCTCTAATTTTTTTCTGGAAATCATCCAAACTTTTTATAATATCATCAATAACTTCTTTTAACCCGATAATAGAAGCTATATGATCTGCACCAGCAACAACATTGTTTGAAATGGCAGCCTTTAATCGATCATAAGAACCAGCTAATGTATTAACAATCGCATCGCTTGCGGCTTCAGCCTCACCCCTTGCACCAGCTACTTGTACTAAATCTTTTGAAAATCTACTAACGCTTCCCAATAAAGGAAGAATTACACTAATAGACCTAGTATCAGGAAATAACTTACCAATTAACCCAGGATCAATCCTTCTAATTTCATTCAATTTATCAAGGAAACTCTTAAGACCACCTTCTGCACGTAATGTATTAATATCAAACGTAATATCAATACCTTTTGTTTCTCGTATTTCTTTCACTAATTTTTGAATACTAGCACCACCAGAAGAAGCAAGCTCAGCAAACACTTGACGCAATCCTGTAAATGTTGTCTCCAATGGAATACCACGAGACGTAATCGTAGAAATAGCTGCACCAAGTTCATTAATATTTGCACCAGCTTCAGACGCAATACTTGCCACCCTACCAAGCTGAGGACCCAGCTCTTTAACAGGAGCAATGCCCAATCTCTGAATAGCAAATAATTTATCAGATGCTTGCTCAAACGACGTATTAAAAGCAGCATTAATTGCAACAAGACCCTTGAATGCTGATGCAACATCAGTTGCACCGCCAACCGCAACCCGTGCCGATGCATTAAGCGCTTCAAGCCTTTCTGCGGTAGATGAAATACCAACCTGAGCCGATAAAATCTCAAATAATCCACTAGCAATATCTTTTGATGTTAATCCAAACTTTGTAGAAGTATCTTGAACACTAGCAGAAAGTTCTCTGAACTTATCAGATATAAATGCAACACGATCACTACCTTGTAATGCAGCTATTTTATCACTAAACTGAACAACAGATAATGAAACATCTTTTGTAAATGAATTAAGCTCATCAAACGCCACAGAAGCAGCGCGAACAGTTGCAACTGGAATAAATGCTGGACCACCAAATAAAAGTCCAGATCCAGTAAGGATTGCTGTTGATCTAACTAAAGCAGATGTTAATGATAAAACAGGACTTAATGCAGATCTTGCCGCACCAGCTATTTTAGAAAATGCACTAATTATTGCACCAAATGAAATAGAAGCAAACCTAAGTGATTGAGATATTAATGTACCAAATGAACGCAACACATTTTGAACAGAAATATTAAATTTACCAAATAAAGCAATAGCTGGTGCCCCAATCGTCGATAAAATCTGAGATAATGATTGAGATATAGTTCTAGTTTTTGTAAGAGAATCATTCAAATTACCAATAATAGATGAAAGTCCAGCAATACTAGTTGTAGCAGTATTTAACCCAGGAACAATTGCAGGAAGCGGAAAGGCTTTTATTGGTGTTCTTGAATCACTAGCCAAACCAGTAGTATCTGGTATTCCACGCAATCTTTTTACAAAACGAGATTCAGCAGCGGACCTTTCATTTGCAGCATCTTTCGCTGCCTGAACCTTTTCTTTTTCAGCTTGCTTAAATTCGGAAACTCTAATTCTTTCACCAGCTCTTGCAAATGCATTTACTTCTTTATCAATTGCCTTCAATAATGCTGCACGCTCTTTAGCAGCAATTAATGGTATATCTACAACATTTCCACCCGGTACAGCCTTAGCCGTCAACCCATCAGGCCGCACAGAAGGTCTAGGTAACAACACGCCACCTTGGGCAATAGCCTTACTGATAGCCTGCCCAGTAGGGGAGAAACTCCCCGCTGCGGACTGTATAGAGGCTTTCAGCGCTTCTGCAAATCCGGTCAGGTCAATCAGGTCAAGAGCCTTGACCTTACCCTGCAATTTTATATCAGAAGCTTTAACAATTAATGTTGGTGTGAGATTTTTGACAGCAGAATTTACAGCTTTTTTCAACTCAGAGGCAAAACTTGCCGCATTAACTTCAAGATTAAAAATCAATTTATCATTAATATCAGCCATGTTTTACCTCCTTTCTTTTACTTCTAATTTTTCTTGTATTTACTTTTACTTTTTACCACCAAAAGACATCCCTTTTACCATTTGCATAAAAGCAGGCAAACTAATTTCATCTCCACTAACACCGCTAACCTTCTTCCCCGCTAAATGTTTCGTATCTCTCACTACTCCATCACAATAATCTTGAAAATCATCCATACTAATAGCCCTGAAAGTTCCGCCTAAAACCATAACAATATCATTAGCTTCATGCAAACATATATTTTCAATATCTCTATTGACCATTATGTTTGCACGTAGCCAACGAATATGCCTTTCTAGATAATCATCACTTAGCGCAATATCTCCTGATTTTTCACGCCTACGTTCAAGCGGGTTGTCGTACCGTTTTCCTGTGCCTTGTTCGTGCTCATTCCTGCGCCGTCGATTTCCGGCGCCTGTGTAGGGCGATTCGCCGAAGAATTAACGGCAATACTTGCACCAATATTTTCTTGACCAGTATAGAACCAAGTAATAACTTGATCGAAATGTGCCATTGAAAAAAGTCCATCACATTCTTCTGAAGTAATATTATAATTCAAAGACATAATCTCATGTAACATTTTTGCAATTGCATTCATTCCAACATCGGTAGTAAGATCAATATGTTCAGGATTTTTTACCTGAATAATTTTTCCATCACAATCCCTATCTTTTCCATCAATAAATTCTGGTTTTGCAATTGCATCGCGCATACGAAGAAAACGACTTGCCTTAGTGCCAATTGGAAGCGATGGAATTAGAACTTCAGCACCGTTATTAACCTTAAATTTCTTTCCAGATTGATAAAGCTCTAAACACTTCTCTTCAAGCAGGTCCTTCTTGATCACGTTTTTTTTCCTCGTTCTGGTAGATGGATACAAAACACTCGCTTTTTAAGAAATCGCGAGCAATCAACAGAAATTATACCATAAATAAAATCATTTTGTCATACAAAAAAACAAACGGACAACCAAAAAAATATGATTGTCCGTTGCTACCAGATTCTTGACCAAGATTTCAATCAACCTACTACACAAAAACATATGCACGCTTCGACTCATCGGTAAACTCACCAGCTTCACCATGGCCAACCCATGTTAAAGAAATCGTAGAAATTTCACCACTAGTGGCAGTAATTGTCATTGATGTAACATTTGCACGAGCAACGATTGCAATGTCTGAGCTTGGCGTCAAAGAAGCACAGTCAACATCCGAACCAACAGCAACTTCAACTTCAATTCTACCCTTGCGACCAAGACAAGTAAATGCACTTGACCCACCATCAAACCCATGCTTAACACCCTTACCTGTAGCAGTAACAGTAACATTTAACCCTGTTACACCAACATATGTCGGCCACAATTGACCTTGACATGAATCTTCAATTAGTTCAGCAGCTTCTGTCATTTCTATAGATTCTGGACAAAAATCATCAGCAGTAATTTTCCCATCATCAAAGTCGAAACTAACAATATCTCGAATAAAATCAGATGGTCCAGCACCAGAATCAATAGCTGGAACACCATCAAGAAATGTAATTGGACATGTAATTCCATCTGCACTAATGCCACGCAATGTATACGTTCCGTTTGATAAATCGTTTCTAACAAACCTACGAACAGTACCAGTTACAACACCAGCAACAGTAATTCCAATTCCAATACCAGGGAGTCCACTTCCATCTACAGCACCAGGAATTGTAATACCAAATGTTGCAAAATCACCGGGATGGATATCAGCAAATGGGTCAAGAGTTTCAATAGAAATCTCAATTGAAAGACTAGTAATGCCCTGATATCTTTCAGAAATTGCCGCACCACATTTGGCTCGTAAAATTTCTGAATCAAGAGTGATTGTAGCACTTCTCGGACAACCCATACTACCAGATTCATCACCAAAAAATGTAGCATCGCCAATATCGCGTAGCCGTACCAGTGCCATTGCACGCCTCCAGTTTGTTTTTTACATACTACTTTTTTGGAAGCGTAACTACTAGGTTTCAACGCCAAGCGGGAAGTAGCCAATCGCAACCAACGCAAAAAACACAATATCTTCAACGTTTTCCATTACCGTAATTGCAGCAGTAGTTAGTGTTGCTTTCAAGTTTGTATAGTGTGTACCAGCAAGGCGATTAAACGTAATTCCATTCAAAATAACCGTATCATTTGCAGCAAGATTAACAATAGGATGCGCCTGACTCTTTAAAAACCATTCACTAAATGGTGGATTAAGCGGATCTTCACGCCCATAATCAACACCAATAGAAAGCGAATCAGCAACATAATTCCAATTAAGCAACCGGATTCGAATACGATCAAAATCGATCGAAACCGTCTCATTGCTCGTACCAAACGAAACCGGAGTTACTAGGGCTGAACCCGGAGTAGTATCGGCCATGGCAGCGTTTCCTCTTTTTTTTTGCGTTTTACCTAACAACCGATCTTACAATCAATTGTTAAGCCAAGTCTTCGTCCAGCCCTTCAGCGTATTCGACTCTAACAAGCATATCACCTTTAGGGAAAAAAACTCGCGTACCTTCGTATGCGTCTCTTACTTGTTCGCCATATGTAATCGATTCTATCGTTAATCCGTGTATTAAACCCAAACCAAGAAAAATTAACTGCTTGTTTCTCAGCAACATCCTCTTGATAACTTCTCCCATTTGATTAATTACTCGATGTCCTCTAGCTTGTTCATGCTCCTTATGGTACCAACGAATGTGAATCAACCCATCTTCAATAATACAACACGGACCAGCCCTAGTTATTCCACCCTCTTTATCTATTTCTTCTTGACCTTCTGGAAAAATAACTACTGCATCAGATTGTGGAATCAACGATGGGTTACCAAACATAAAATGCTCGTCAACAAGCAGTGGCGCCTTTGCTGATGCCGTATCCTTGGTTTTTTCAGGCTCCCACTTAATTCGAAAAATTGTTAGCATCCTCTCGATTATTTCTTCGAGACTCAGGATGCTGTCCATAACAAATTATACCCCAACGACTACTAGGTTGTTTGTTCTTGATTTTGGTTTTATTAGGTATATCCAACCCGTTTTGCTTCTTTTACAACCGTTTGATGAAACTTCCTAAAAAGCTCCATTTCTCCACCCCGAGAAATTCCACCAACCTTACCACCTATCTCTAATTGTATTGAATGTTTTTCACTAAGATCTATACCTTGTCTTAATGCTACAACATATTCAGTATTCATTCTTGGATGAATAAATCCACTAGCAATTCTTATTAACAAATATGTTTTACCAGCAACAATTTTAGTTTCTAAACCATTTGATCCTTTCTTTAAAAAAGACTTCATAAAATCTTCTGATCTTATCAAAGAAACCTTTCCCTTATACGATCTCCATTTATTTCCCTGAAATCCACCTCGATCGAAAGCCTTTAAATATTCATCAACAACTATTTGTTCACTATTAACCTTGATCTCTCTTGCTCCTACACCTGTAGTTAAACCTCCTACTAACTTGGATACTCTCGAAACTATATCGTTTATATTTGTTGCCCTGAAATGAAACTTTACCATTTAATGTAATACCTGTCTTATTACGATTGGTTTGCATACTCGGGATCACTAAAAGCTGGCTCAATCCCATCTGGTTCAGCCTTTTGGTGCATCGCATAAAACTCTTTATCCATATTTGTAAAAAATAACCTCAAAGATGATTCAGGCTGAACCATAAACCTTTCTCCACCAGACGGACCAGGATATTTTGGATGATAACTGAGATCTGGCATAATAATCGAAAAATCGCCATGGATAATACTTTGAATAAGTCTATATGCTTCATCTCTAATTTCGTTTGTATGTTCGTCTAGATTTGGACTATTAGCTGTTACAAGAAACTGCCTGATTTTATACGCAGTTAGCGCAAGTGCTATATCGCGAATTATCAATGGTGTTGCAGGAAATAACGGAAACGATAAACCAAACAAACCATCAATTTGATTCTCAGCCCATGTTTCACAATATGCTATTTCTTCAGCCGTAATATCAAGATTATCTACTCCAACACCCATGCTCAAGAAGATTTTCTTAAGGTAAAAGGTGCCAGTTATAACATCGATATATTTATCAGCCACTTTCCCCTACCAGGATCTTTTTATTGCCATTCCATTTTGCTTAATACTAATACCAATCTAACATTGCCGCGCACTTATTACAACCAGCGCACAGCAATGTTAGATCAATATACTAAGATTAAGTCAAAACATCCGTGATAGTATGAGCAGCAAACGGAGCAACAACTTTCTCAGCAACATACATGCCAACTTCGTACATAGTTGCCTCGATAACCTCATCGCGCCAACGACGTACACGAAATGGAACAGGCGTAAACGTCCACACAAACGTACTGTCCTGAAGCGTTGGATTCTTCGACGGATTAATATACGCAAGCGTTACGGTATCCGGCCAAATATCTGTAATAACCTCCGCAATACCCTCACCAGCAGTATTCATCATCGCCTCTGACACAACAACCTTCATACCCCAAAGCTCATCAGGAATCTTATCGATAGTTGCCTTCTCTTTGAAGCTGATCTCACTAGCAGCCTTCAAATACAACCGAACTAATCCAGCAACAGAACTAGACATAACAATTGTATTCGGATAACCACCAGCAGAAAGCTTAAAGCTTTCTTTTGCAGCACGAACATCATCTTCAATATCTGCGGTTGCAATATCCCATTTAATGGCAGGCGTTGAAGTAGATGCAACACCAGTAGTGAAAAGCTTTGCAACACGACGTTCACGATGCAGCAGTAAATGTCGTGTCAACTTTTCAATTGTACGCGAAACCGGAGCAATCGGACTATCAGCATTGCGGATTGTTTCATCAAGAACCTTATCCACAAACGCACGCTTAAAAGCCGTATATGTTTCCCTTCCGCTTGGCTTCCAATCAAAATCCGGCGCAGGAGAACCAGGCGCAGTAAGGTCACCCTCACCATCCAATTTCATACGAATTTCTTCGCGTCCAAATGTCCAATAAATATCACTATCCTTCTTAACCTTAACCCGCGGCGCAATAACATCAGCAATCAAGCCTGGAAACATAAATTCCCGAGCTAGATTACCAAGTGCGGTATCGACATGCACTTCGCTCCGTGCGACTGGCATTTACGTATCCTCTGTTTATGTTTCTGTTTTTTTCTTGATACAAATTCCGCTGTCACACGGATTGATCGTTTTAGTAGGCCGATTATTACAACAGCACGATTATTACGGAAGCGCGATCGTCTCAAACACATACACAACACGAACAATTGCACCAGCCGCAGTAGCAGTTTCAAGTGCAGTAGCTACAGTAAACGTACCAGCCGTTTGCGTCAAAACCTTGCCATGATCTGCACCAGAACCAACCTTCAGGCGAACACCAGCAGCAAACGCAGCAGAAGCGACAGCGCGACCAATCATACCGCGGCGTGTCTCAACTTCTACTGGATCTCCAATCGCTGCAAGCGTTTGACAAACACCCCACGCAAAATCAGTTGCAACGGCACCATCAAGAATCTCGACATCAGTAGTGCCAAGAATCTTAACGAATGCATACTGAAAGATTGCTTCGAATGCTTTGCGAGGGGCCGTTCCATAAGTCGTAGTCATTTCTCTGTTCCTCGTTTTTGTTGTTAATCTTTACCTTGATTTCCCTGTAGGGAGAACGCTAGCGTTTTCGGTTGTTTACTCCGAATCGCTAGTAGAGGGAACAGAGGTAGCACCATCAATTGCAGCATCAATTCCTGCATCACCAACAAACTTGAGATCATATGCCTTGATAAAAGCTTCAGCATATTGAAGGTTGCTATCCTTCATCAACTTACGGGTAAGTTCATCAATTTCATCGCTCTTTGTAAGCACCTTCTTATCGACAGGATTTTTAGTAGAGGTTTTCCCATCATTCGTCTGACGAGAAAGATCAATCTGCTTGATCCCCTTAACAAACCGAAAAAAAAGATTCTTGAGTGGAACCTTAATCTCAACCTTCTTGTCAGCTTCCATTGTTTCAACAGAAAACTCAAGAGTATCTTTATCACATTTGACAGTAGAAAGCATATCGCTAAGATCACGACCCATAGCCATATCATTCACACCATCAATAATCTTGCAAAGAGAAATAAAATCATCCTTCTGTACAGGAAGAATACTTCCATTCTTTACAAGAGAATCAAACTCAGACTCATTTGTTGCTTTATTTGACTTAACTAAATCCTTACGACGAGAATCTTGCTCGTTTTTAAGTTTTGCAGAAAGTTCAACAACTTGATCACTCATCTTCTTAGAATCAACTTCAGCAATCTTCTTAGCCCTCTCCATAGCATCCTGAACTGCATCAGAAATACGTTTGTTGAGATCATCAACGGAAATTTCAATCGTCTTCTTGGCATCGCTCACAGTCTTACCCCCGTTAGGTTTTACGATGATTACTTTTGATCCGTCTTCCTGCGTATACATTTGCACGGCCGAATTCAATACAACAGCGCCAGACGCATCCGGTTGCATTCCTAAAACAGCAGGAGTAGACGCGCCAAGAAACGAAATCGCCTTAAGGGTAGGACCATAATCCTTTCCATTGTAATTGACATTTTTAAAGATTTCAGCGCTACGATTTTTCAATGCTTTTTTAGAAATCAAATATGCAAGGGTTTGCGGAATACCTTCAAGAGAAAGAAAACCTTTTGTTCCATTTGCCGTTTCTTCACCCCAAACATTGTTAACCCATCCATGGGCAAGTTCACCAGTATTTCCAAGTAAAGACTGCGACCTATGATGTCCAATCTTTGCTGGTACATCAAGAATCTTAGTTTTTGACAATTCAGCAAAATTAGAAATAATTTTAGCAACCTTTTTACTATCAAACAATTCATCATTATACATACCTTCTGAAATAAACTGAAAACGAGGAATAGTAAAAGTTCCATCATTTTTTTCAGAAGGAACAAGCCTGTATTGATCGCCTGTTTCTTGGTCAAGATATATAATTTCATTCTTTTTATCAGATGTATCCCATAAAGAAAGAGAAATTGTATCTGTAGTAGATTCAATAGAATTCAATGCAGCGGTTTCACCGCCAGAAATAAATTTAAGAACAAAAATAACATCACGATTTGTAAGTTTTTTATCAGAAAGACGATGGCTAATAGCTGTAAGACGTTCTTTTACGTCATCAGATATATGTATATTTTGATTAATCAATTCATTAATAACTTCAGCAAATTCAGGACTAATAAAATCATCAACAGAAAGAGGTTCAGGATCTTTTTTTGTATCTTCTTTTGGTTTTTTATCATCTATAATATTATTATTATTACCATTACCATTACCATTATCACTAATGATACTATTATCACCACCATTACTATCAATTGTCATATTAAAACGACTCGTCCCTGGATCACGAGTCATCATCATTCTTCCAATTAATTTCTTTCCAGAAAAATTGAAGATTTTTGAATCATTTTCATCAGAAACAATCTCGACTTCACCAGTATCGATCATTTCGATACGAGTATTCGTATTGTCACTAGAAACAGATTGACCTTGTTCGCGCGCTCCCACAGCGCCAGCCTGTACGATCTCAGGCTGTTTACTGGCCATGGTGAGCTTATCCTTGCTCACAGGCTGCCCAAGCTCTCCGACTAGCCTGGATGCCTCCAACGGGCTCTCAGTCATGGTTACATGACGAGCCTGTGTCTCAGTTGGCAGCGCAATGTATAGATCAAACAAAACAACCTGCGCGCTATCATCAGCGGCAGCAGCAGCATGCTGCGATCTACGTAAAAGAGTAAACAAAGCGATCATCGTCGTCCGTAAACCTTAGAAGGCCCGGTAGGGGAAAGGTCCTAGCCTCTCCACCCTGAACAGCATTACGACGATGATGAGGATTGCCGCTCACCACAATCTATCACAGCAAATGACGAAACCAAACCGATGGTGGTGTCCTAATTTGAAAGATCGAGAAGATCGGAAACCGTCCACCGACGATCGGTCAGCCCGGCCGCGATAGCTGGTGCCGTCTTCAACGTGAGATGGCGACGACAATAGTTGTAGTACGCAAAATGAAGCGCGACCGCTGCACGAAGGTTTTCGACCTTCTTTGAGAAGGCATTCGTAAGGCGAGTCAACCGACGCATCGCCATTCGCATCGTAAGATTCTGCCGCTCGACGTATGAGGTACAAATGTGCTCGTGTCTCGGATGCCCGACGATTACGTTTTTGGTCGCCTGCATGATTTTTGGTGGGGAATAGCGCGCCGGGCCTTCGGTAGTAGCTGCGTAGACTTTGACTAGTTGGCCGTAATCGACGTCACCACCAAATCCAACCTCGATTGCTTCAACGTAGCTCGCCAGCGCATCCGATGAAATTTGAACGCGGTTTTTCAGGCGCGAGGCAAGGTCGCAAATAAAGGCACGAGCATGAGCACCATCGCGTTTTCCGACAAGATGTGATGGAACAATTTTCGTATCGGCGTCAATCGCAACCCAGGTCCACTGATCGCCAACAAGCGAAATATCATCAGTGGGAAGAACGTGCTTCTGCTTCTTCGCGACGAATCCCCAAATTTCGTCTACCTGAATCCGTTCGCATTCGAGATCGCGCATCTCGCGATCCATCATCGCGGCGCACGCCTCACCGACCCGCACGCCCAGGCGCGTGATCGTGTCACGATGAACACGGGTCATCCGCTCGACGGAACGGGTACTGTTCCCTTCGATGAGCGCGGTAACCACCGCAACCTGAACGTCGAACCGGAGTACGTTGGCCATGGAAATATTGTACTCCCGAAATTCTAGGTGTCGAGGATTTTCCTGGACGACAAAAAAGAATTTTCAGACGACAAAAAATCCGCTGCCATTTATGGACGACACAAAATTCAGGCCATAAAATTCGAGGATGAAGAAAAAAGTGAAGCCAAAACGCGGTCGTCCACGCCTCCCCACCGGAGAAGGGAAAACGAAACGTCTTCAAGTCCGACTCACCCCGGATGAGCTTGCGGTAATCGAAGACAAAGCTTGTGCCAAAGGCATGGTTTTGGTAGATTGGGTGCGTCAGAGGTTGTTGACGTAAATGGTGGAGAGCAGGGGAATCGAACCCCTCGCGCTAAGCCTCTAAACGACCGCGCCGGGCCACCTGGCTCCCCGATTACGTCGATTACCTCATTGGCATGTAGAGTGGACTGGCGATGGCCGTAGCCGACCTTCTCAGGGAATCAGCTACGGTCATCGTGTTTCTACAGCCCTGACAATCCGTCCACTACCTGCAATCGTCAGGGCCTTCACTAGCCTCATGTTTTTCTCCATAATCCATGGAATGGTTTTGTGCCGACTTTTCGATACGCAATTGTTGCTATCTTTTTTATCTCAAACTATTGCAAATATTTATGGTACCGATTTCCGATGCTTGCTAGTGTTTCGTCTCACGTATTTTCCATGGCAAATCGGCTTCATCAACCTCATTCGTGACTCTAACAGTGGCTAGCCTGCCAGACAAGATCGATGAAATCGATAGCCTGCTCGTCGCGGTCGAGAGAGCCGCAGGCAGCACCGCCAAAAACCTACTTAAGCCTATTCATGTCAAGGAATTGTGGCAGGGAAAAGTTGCGTGGGACGGCGTCGTCGAAATTTTTGAAATTGGCCCATCTTCTTTGCGCGTCTATGCTTGGGAACGCGAACGGGACGACGGCACTCTTGAAGCAGTCGTCGTACTCGGGTTTCCTCCCATAAACTCCGCTCGCGATGCGGTGCGTGCGTCAATCGCAGCGGACGCCAAGAACAACAAACATGAATAATTTCAAGAAAAGTATATATGAAAAAGATGGATGCCGAATAATACACGGAGATAGTCTTGAAATTCTTGACGAATCGGTTATTGATGGTTCTATCAACCTAATATTTGCAGATCCTCCATACAATATAGGAAAGAAATTCGGTGATTTTGACGACAAATGGGAGTCTGATACGGAATATTTCTCATGGTGTTGCCGCTGGATTGATATTTGCATAAAAAAAATGGCTTCGACTGCGAGTATGTACCTGATGACAAGTACGCAGGCAATGCCATTGATCGATTGTTATGTACGAGAACGTATTGACGTTCTGTCAAGAATAGTGTGGCATTACGATAGTTCTGGCGTACAAGCAAAAAAATATTTTGGATCATTATACGAGCCGATCCTTTTATTAGTAATGGACAAGACAAACTATACATTCAATGCTCAAGATATTATGGTAGAAGCAAGAACTGGAGCAGTTCGCAATTTAATTGATTATAGAAAAGCCACTCCAACTCCATATAATACTAAAAAAGTTCCAGGGAATACCTGGTATTTTCCGCGTGTTAGATATAGAATGCCAGAATATGAAAATCATCCGTCGCAAAAACCAGAATCGCTTCTTGATAGAATCATACTGGCTAGTAGTAATATTGGAGACTTAATTCTCGATCCATTCGCCGGTACATTTACAACAGGTGCTGTAGCTAAAAGACTTGGACGCAAATTTATCGGTATAGAGCAAGAGCTTGAGTACATCAAAATAGGTCTTCGTAGATTAGATATTCAAATGGAATTAAATGGTGAAATATTAAATCCTATTGATAAATCATATATACGAAAAAATCACCATTCTGTAGCATCAAATGAGTCGGAAGACGATATCTTACAACGATTATTTGGTAAATCTACAGACAATACAATAGAGAATTCATCCGATAAGACATAAGACACACGATTTTACTCCAGTTATCTTTGAAGTGCTTCACAAGCATTTCGGTCAGCATGCGGAGACTATTTTCGAGCGAAGTTCACTTTTACAGTATTTGAACATAAAAACAAAATCTGCCAGTAGTGGTGCCAAATCAAGGGGTTCGTTCGCGAATCATTACGCTGTTTATGTGCTTGTTGAAGATTATATAAGAAATGGATTTACTTCTGACCGAAAGGGGCAATACCAATCATATCAAGGCGCTCGTTTCAGTGATATTTTTCGCCGACAACGCGAATTACCTTTCGGTTCAAAATTGCAAAATCATGCACTTAATAGCCGGTGTAACGAGGAATTCATAAAATATTTCAAAGCCAGTGATGAAGGGCCAATTTTACGTGATGTTGATACATTACGATACTGGATCAATGAGAAACTACTAATAATTAGCATTGAAATTAATGGCTACAAAAAAGACATAAACATCGGTGACACAGTAATCGAGATAATTAATAGATATATTGTTGCTAAACAAGAAGCATTCAATAATTTTGTTGATTTATGTGAATCTGTAAAAATGATTAGTAAAACAAATAGTACACATGCTGTTCAATTTATTCGTGACCAAATCAAACCAAACGTTGATGCCAGAATATTTGAAATTGTTAGTTACACGATATTGAAAGAGCACTATAGTAACACAACAATATATTGGGGTTATACATCAGATGATCTTGTGCAAGAGTGCCTTGTATTGTATAAGACTGGAAAAACAAACGCGAACGATGGTGGCATTGATTTTGTTATGCGACCACTAGGAAGATTTTTCCAGGTCACAGAAACCGTGAGTGCTGAAAAATACTTTTTAGATATTGATAAGGTGAATCGATTCCCGTTGACATTTGTTATAAAGAGTGAAGATACCGAAGAACTGATACGCAATAAGATTCGCACAGAAGCGATATCAAAATATCATATCGATATAATCGTCGATAAATTTATGTCTTCAATTGAAGAAATAATAAATGTTCCTAAGCTAATTGAAATCTTTGACGATATATGCAAACTCAACCAAATGGATACTGTTATTGACGAAATTATCATACAAAGCCGCGTTGAATTCAATATCGAAGAGACGGAGCCGACCGAAACAGACGAGTAGCAAATAGCGGGCCAAACAGAAACTCAAATCAGGACACTACCAAACCGATTACCTGCGATCTATTCTACAACGACCACCCTGTCACGAGGCTCCGGTGAAATTACTCTAATAACTCTCATCAATTTTACAACACCATCACCATCAATATTCTTTCTTTCTCCGAAAACCTTAGCAATGAAAAATTTATTCTGAGGGTTTTCATCAACGATTTTTTCTAATTGCTTCTCAAAATCAGATACTTGAACCCCATCTTTTACGATTGAATCAATACTAATTTGACCATTATCTTTTTCTTTAATAACAACCATGAAATCAAGGATCTTATCTACATTTATTTGATTTTTATCTCCATTAAATTCGCGAACATCTTTGTGTGAAAACGCCTCAAGAATTAATGAATTACCACTCATGGAAAGTTCGGTAGATTTATTGATTAAACTAAATCCAGTATTCGATTTATTATCTAATTTACCACTAGAAACAATTGCACTTGTGGCTGCATTAGCAACCTCCTTATCACTATTCTTTTTTGATATTTGACGATTTCTTGTTGCCATATCCTGTTTTGGCACATCAACAAAGGTGCGAATCCATGGTTCATCTGGCGCGATAACTCCACGTTCTATTAATATTGAAATAAAGTCGGCGCGATTCTTTCTGTCAATTGCGAGCTTTGGAACCATAAAACTTGGATACTTTTGAGTCTGATAATTAACATCAACTAATTTACGAATGACTTGACGTTCCATTACAACATCAGAAATATCGCTTGAAATTGCATCAAGATTAGTAACAAGCATCTGAGTTTGAATTTTAACACTTTCTCTATCAGAATCTCCACTACCACCCTGCGTACCCATAAGCATACCGTTTTTAATCTGAGAATGGTGCCTCTCACGCAAAGACTGAAATGCTCGTGTATCTGAACGCTTAACTCCAATCTCTTCAACCTTTACACCTTCTGGAATTTGTGTATAAACCCTATTATAAGCTCCAATTAAATCTTTCAGAATCTTGTCTTGCTCAGGTTTTGTGTATTCTCCATGAGAAACAGATCCAACTAATGGTGGACGAGCAAATGTTTCAGCAGAACGCAATTCAAGTCTATGTGCAGTTAGGTCACCATAAAACGCTCGCCAAAGTGCGCGGAAATCACTGTTTCCATAGATTGATGCAGCATCATCATCAAGAGCTAAATATGAATAAATAACAAATTTATTTGTTGGTAATTGTCTTGGCTCACCATCCGTCGTCCAAAATCCAGTTGAAGAAATCCCTTCAATAACACCCATCGGATCCATTCGACCCTTTTCGTCAGTCAAAAATGAATAATTTCTAGAATCACGAACAATCAAATCATAAATACCAATCTTACCCTTATATGGTCCTTCATCTTCAATAACTTTCCAAATAATTTCAGCAAGTTTAAATCCCTGTCTTTGACTATCAAGTAACTTACGAAGAAAAGAAGCAACAGATACTTTACAAAAAAACATAAAGTTCCATTTTACAAAATTAGCAATTTCCTCGCTTCTTTCACACCCTTCTTCCATTGGATTTATCGAATATCCACCAGACAGAATTGTAAAAATACGACTCCAATATGCATTTTTAATACTAGGATCAGTATCAATCATCTTATCAAGAATACGAAACCCTCTTTCCTTAATTAATGGATCAGTATTCTCAAAAACTTTTGTACCAAAAAGATAATTATGAAATTCATCAAATGTATTTTCTGTTAAAATCTCTCCATCAATCCATTTCTTAAATGGATCACCAACCTGACGATCAACAATTCCCTTGGTTGGAACTTCATGATCTAATCTTGATGTATACAACATAGTCTTGGTCCTTTCCCCTACTGAGCTTGAATAGATGTATTATTTAAAAAATACCTGCACTATTATCGCTTAGAATTTCTTGTCTAATTTCTGCAAGCCTATATCTAGCGTGAGTAACAACTTCTTGTGATGCAGCAACCGATACCTTATCAACAGATACTTGAATAGTATCAGAATTTGTTTCTCTACTACCAATTATTACGCCCTGTAATATTGCATTAAGAATAATTTGACCAATATGATCAAAAAAGATTTTATCTTTTTGCACTGGATCTGGCATATATATAACCCTAACGATTTAGGCTGATTAAATCCAACCCAAATCAAAATCTGTTTCACTGAAATCTCGGTTATGGTCGATGCCATCACCACGAGATATTGTATCGCTTGATATTTCTATTTCAAAATCTTTATCAATATTCAAATCCGATTGTGCTTGTTCTGTAATAAATCCTTGAGATTTATTCTTACGAATCTTAAAACGAATTTGAACTCCATACCTCAATGCATCAATTCCATGATCATATTGGTTTTTAACAGGATAACCACAATCATCACCAACCCATGACTGCATTTGTTCTTTTAATTTAGGACAATCATCTGTAATAAATAAACATGGAGTGTCAAGTCCATTACCTTCTATTAAAGTATTAATTTGATCAATCGTTTCATGTACATCTTTTTTAATACAGCTCCTACAATATATTCCATGTTTTCCTAATTCGCGCTTTGCATCTGGTGCAGCCGAATCAATAACAGAACAATCATACAATTCATTATCAGGAGATTTCCTTAAAATTGCTTGAGCACGACGTTCATAACTACCACCATGAAGATACGATTCTCTATAAGCTATAATATTTCCAAGTATGTCCTCTGCAATCCATATAACACCCATCTTCTCACCAGGATCAACACATCTCATTAATACATAATTTTCATTTGGAACAAAACTTCCCTCCCAATCATTTTTTTCTGACAACTTTGCAAAAATCATGGAATCGCCAGATGAAGCAAGCGAAAGCTCGTATTCATGAGCAAACTTGGCCTGAGTCATCGACCTACGTTTTTGTTGCTCCCATTCAGGATTTCTATATGCAGGACACAATCTATAATGAAGATCAAATCTACGATAACCCTTATTCTCAGCTTCTTTACACAATTTAGTAAACGAACGTCCTATTGGTTTCCCATTTGGTGTCGAAACAATAAATAGTTTAGATTCTTCACCAAGAGCAGGCTCAATCGCACCAAGCATTTCATCTAATTCACGCGCATATGCAGCTTCATCAATAAATACAATCTTTGCAGAAACAGTTCGTGGTGCATCACCTTTTGATGGAAGAGAGATAATACGAGAACGATTATTAAATTCAACCTTTTCCATATTACGTGGACCATCGCGTAATGGAATTATGTTTTTAAGAAAACTAGGAAGACGATCATACAATTCATATGCACGACGAATCATTTCTTGTGCAGGTTTTTCACCTTTTGATAAAATCAAAATAATAAGATTTTCTTGATTTAAACAAGCCCAAACAGCATATGCAACAATAATCCAAGAACAAAGCATCTGCCGTCCCTTGAGTACAACAAGGCGCTTCTCATGCATTAACATTTTTGAAAGTTTTATAATATACGGCCAATCTAACGGAATACTTACTACTTTACCATCAACAGTTGTAGTTTTTACATATCTTAAAAAATGAATAAAATCCATTGAACATTGAATAGCTTCAAGATTATCAGTATTTACTGATAAATCAAACTGATTAAATTGATTAAAATTAAAATTAACCATTTAAAATGGATCTTTATCTAGTAAATCAGGTAATTGTTTAAACGGACCAGATGCTTTATTATCCATAATAATTGGATTATTTGCCAAATTAAATACCCATCCACGAAATTCAGTCAATTTTTTAATTTCATTATCAATAAAGTTTAATGCTTTTACTGGATCATCAGAAACCATTTGACGCAGATTTTTAGACTTATTTTCCATTTTTTGAGCATCTTGTCTACGTTCAATTTCAGCAAGAACCTTAACCTGAACATCAATCAAAAGTCTCATTTCTTTTGTTGCATTAATCTTCGCACCATCAGTCGATTCTTTGCTAAAAATAATATTATCAAGCATTCCTAAAAGATTAGCAACTATTTGTGCAAATTCTTCTTCTTTTTGAGCAATAAATGCACGCGCAATTGGCCTGCCATTTGTAAGAGATTCATCTGTAGGAAGAACTTGACGGGTTGTCATTGAAAAAAGATTATAGGGCTCAGTAGGGAAAGGGTCAACCTTTTTGATATATCTAACAAAAAATGATGTCCTGCAAATCACTCTATTTGCAGGACATCACTACATTACCAGCGCTTTGATATGGTCAAACTTGATCCGACTATCCTTCCCCCTCACCTTCACTCTCTTCTACCATCTTTGCAGCCAATTCAGCTTCAGCAGCTTTTCGCATTGATTCAGCAGCTTTCTTCGCTTGATATGCTGTAAATCCAGTTGTAAATCCACTAATGGCAGCAGATAACACTGATTCAAACGCATCAACACGAGATGTTCCAGCACGAATATTTGATGTAGCAGTTTCAATGTTTGAAATAGCAATATCTCTTTCAGCAGCAGTAAGCCTTCCTTTTATAATCTTTGGAATTTGAATTCCATTAAGCAAATTAGATAATTCGCTCATCTAATAATACCTCCAGTAGACGAAGCGGTTCCAGCACGTTTTACTGCATCCGCTCCAGCTTCGATCGCTTCAATTCCTCTAGCCTTTAATTTTTGTTCGCTTTGTTCACGATCTGCAAGTGCAGCAACAACACCAATTGTTGCTCGCAAAATAGCTCTTAAACTTTGATAATGAATCTCTGAAGCTAATTGACTATCCTTAATTTCAATCAATGTATTATAAGTTTTCAACAAATCATCATGCATTCCCCTTACGATTAGAGTAGCATCAGATTTACCAATTTTACCATCAACAGATTTTTGTTCAATAACTAATCTAGCTTCAAGATCTGAAACCTTATGCAAAGCAATCGCAAGATTACTAAGCATTTTTGAGTCACTGTCTAATTTACTTTCATGATATAGCTCAGCATCTTCTTTTGCACCAGCAATAGAAATAACAGCATCATTAGCAACACCAGTATTCGCACACCCATTCAACACTAAAAACATTGAAAATAAACCAACAGCGATCCATACCTGGCGATGGGAACGAGGGATCCATTGAGAATTGGATCGCGGTTCGCTGTTGGTGTTGATTTTCATCTAATTTTTCCTATTGTAATTGCAATGCCCATGCGTGTTCTTTTTCACTATATACAGTAATCAGATCAAATACAGTCAAAACTGAATATCTAAAATTATACGCAACCTCATCAGGAATAAACGAATAAAATTTTGGTGCCATCAATTCATCAGTATTATTTTCACCAACAACAAGTGCGCTACCATCAAACAGTTTTGATATTCTAGAAGTTGTTCCATCAATCCTAACAACAGATAAAACACCAGCATTTTGCGGAACAATAGTAATTACTAATTTCAATCCAACATCTGGAACAATTACGGACGTGCCAAAAACATTGACACCAGCAGAGACAGAAAGATTTCTCCGATGGCGCAGTTTTGTTCCCACAGAATACATTATACTGCTTGAGCAGCAGTCAATCCATATGCATTTAAAAAATCACCAGATACAGCAGGTCTACAGCCATCTACGGCCATTTGTATAGCAATACTTGGATCTGTACCTTTTCTTATCCAATAATAAACAAACGCACGCTTATTAATCTTATTTATTCTTTTCAAATGATTTGGTATTGAATCTAATATATTATGAAACCATACCTTACCATGAATCCCCTTTTTCCCTCCTACGTTACTGCGAACACGTACAATCGCTTCATCCACACGCATCCTATTAAATCTTTGTCGTAAAGCATTCCTGTGTATTCCAATCCTCTTGGCTTCCTCGTCCAACTTGACGTGAATTCCATTAACAATACATGATCTGGGGCAAGATGGACATAATTTCTTCCCATAATTTCCATGCACGATTGAGTTTGTCCTACAATTATTACAGGAAATTTCATACAGATGCCTTCCATTATTATCACCTAAAAATCGAATGAATTGATAACAGTGAACAGATAATCCAATCCTATGCGGACCAATTATATTAGTACATCCACATGATATCTTTGCATTAAGACCACTTTCCGTTATACTACCAATTGATTTACATACACACTGAACTTTATAGATTTTCTCAAAACCGATTTTATCAATAAGATCAATAATATAAAAATTTCCTACTATACTACCAATTATTTTTTTCATAATTTTATCTTTATTTATTCTTCCAATTAACAATAACATCTTCAATCATATTATTCAATCCAATTAACCCAATAAAATCAAACGAAGCTAATACAGTATATCCACCAGCCTTCAATTTAGAAACCAGGGCGATACTTCCACCATTACTATTATTAAATTCATCTGGAGCTTTTTCAAATAAAAGTTCGCAACCATTTAAATCAACAACCATTACTGTATAATCCTTATATTAAAAACTTACCGTCGATAATTTGAATCATTCTCCCTTGTTTCACTATTATCAATTAAATAATCAAATATTTTATATATAACATCAAAAATAAATCTGAGCACCTAAATATCGCTTGGATTATCTTTTGCAATATACGAACGAACAGCACAATCCTTAGCCTCCAATAGTTTTCTTAATGCGGTAGTAGTTTCTGCATTCTGCGGACCATCAGAAATAATTATCGCAAGATCGGAAAAAGGCTTACTGATCTTTTGTAAATTAATCGGCAAATGCGAATATACAAAAAACTGCATAATATGCATTACAGATGGATGCATCCTTGATTTATTTGAAACAATACTATCATCCTTATCAACCATGAAATCTTTTACTTGAAAAACTTGTGGACTTCCATCTGGCATAACAGTCATATCTAATGTACCACCAGATTCCTTGACGATATCAACCGCAACCTTAAGCGCTTCATATTCCTTTTCAACATTTCGATTGATCGCACTCCACTCACTAAACTTATCACCATACCTTTTCTTCAATTTAGCAATATTTGACTCCATAACTGAATTCGGATTAATATGCATTGCATCCATAATAATTGCCATATACCACATTAAATCTCCTAATTCTTCTTCAATATTAACAATATCAATAAATTTACCGTAAAAAATATGTTTTTTTACGGTATCAAGAAATTCAGCAGATTCAGTACAAAGACCCATTGCACCATGAACAACACGCATCAAATGAACATGATTAAATCTATTTGTAATAGAATCAAAATCTTTTGATTCTGTTATTAATGCATTTTCAATATATTCTTTGTTAATCATTCTATTGTAATCCTTCGTTTTTCGATTCACCCACCAATCTCACACTTTCATGAACTAATCTAGCATATCCCTCTAACTCTTCTCCCAATTTTTTACACTCAATCCATCCCTGTTTCAATAATTCAATAAAATTTTTTACCATATCACCATCTAATTGCTTCATTCTATGAAGATGTAAATTAATCATCTTAATAAACAGGCTATCCAAATTCGTAAAATAACTCCTATTACTACCATCAATCAAAATCCATTGAACACCATCAGTATTTACAGTTACATTCTTCAAAAACCGAAATATTTCTTTTGCCTTTGGAATACCCCTACTTTTTTGTGGTTCTTTTTCAGTCTCGATAGAATTAACTGCATAATTCATCTACCAAACCATCCCTTTACCTATGTGCTCGTTTTTATGAACAAACACATAGGTTATTTATTATTACTTCTTTACTACTTCTTCTTCCCACTACCGAAAACATCCTCTGCACTCGCACCAGCCGCAACCGCAGCAGCCGCAGCAGCCTTAGCCTTAGCCTTAGCACCGCGTGGGGGCTTTGCAGGTCGATCCTTGCAAGCTGCCTCCAAGGTCGTCAGTCCCTCAGTACAGGCCGCAGCAACGGCCTTATTTCGATTCAACCCTAAATGCATACAGGCAGCGTCAAAACGCTTATACGTCTCCTCGCTTACCTTCCCCGACAGCGACTTCTGCGACGTTGCGGAATTAATCGTATCCAACAGGCTCATGATTCTTCTCCAAACTGGTAGCAGTAGTTTTTGATCCTCGACTTGAGAATCTTGAATGCGTGATAAATATACACGATGAAATCGTTTCGTCAACCCAACACTAGCTATTCCTATGAAATTATTTAATCATCGCTACAGATCCCATCGTCCAGCCCATCATCATCAACCAAACAGGCTAAATCCTCATCACTAACAAGATCACCATCTGCTTCATCGAGATTATCATCAATATTGCCATCAACATCAACATTTCTATGTCCAAATATAGCAGCAAGCGTCCTGTTTTGTTCAGTATCATCAATTTGATTTTCCCTTTTCTTTCTTCCTCTTTTCCCAATAGCTCCATTATTCGAATTATTATCATTTTTATTATTTTTTCCACTATCCTTTAATAAAACATCAAAATTAATCAAATCTTTTACACTATCATCTTCAAGATTACCAACAAGCCAATCAAAAACCCTTTTTACTATTTCATTTTTAGTTCCAAGCAATTCATGCAACCTTTTAATTCTTCTCTTATCAACACCTTTATGTTCGTTGCCAGCACCACGACTCGATTTTTTTACACCAGCAACAATTTTATCAGCCTCCACTTTTTGCTCAGTAGGAGAAAGGCTCCGTAATTTTAACGCAGCAGTCATTGCGAGCTTTTCTGTCTGAACTAATTTTTGAACGTAAACACATAACTTGGTAAGATTAATCCAATTTGATAGCGTTTCTGGAACACAACGAAAATCTTGACAAATCAATTCAACCGGAACACCCCTCTCTTTCAATCTATTAGCCTTGAATCCTTTTGTTACTGGATCATCTAGTTGAACATGCTCGTTATTTATAACCATGCGGCGAATTGCAAGCGTTTCATCTTCCTCTCTAACTTCAACTTTAACCTTTAATGGTTTATCTCCACGTTCAACTAATCTGCGATTTGCTTCTAAAGTATTTATTATTCCCTGCCTACCATCGGTAACCGCAAGAATACATGTACCATCATCCATACGTATTTTCTGTGCATCAATAGATTTTGATAGCCCAATCTCCATAATTCCTTTTACAATATCTTCATCGAATTCTTTTTCAACACGAGGGTCATACAAATAATGACCCCTATCACGAATCAACGTCAATTCTTCAGGAAAAAACATACCAATCTTTTTTGTACCACCGGGAATTGTTTGTTTTGCTACTTCATCTAAATAGGTGTAGTCGGTTGGATCTTTAGTCGCCATTGTTTTCCCCGATATTCCAATAGACGGTTGACATGATGAAGAAGATTTGGCGGTTTTTATCCACCGACAAAAATCGGCTGAAACGATTTCGGTCGAAATCTTCAATCATCTTTCGCGCGTCAATTCTCTGCGATTTTTGCATTCGAGTCAAACCGAAATTAAAAAATTCGAATGAATCGTTGACTCGTCGGAAAGGCAGGCGTATGCTGTAAATGCAATAAATGGGCCTGAAAGGGATCGATCAGATATAATGCCCAAGCTCGCGCTTCGAGGATTCCGGTTGGCCTCGTAAATCACCCGGAGAACCAATAATTGCCAAGAACGACAATCTGCTCGCTGGCCCCGGAAGCGCTCGCGCTTTTGTGGCCGTCGCTGCCTAATCCGCAGCAAGCGATGTATTGTCCGAAACCGTGCGATCGGAACAATGCATAATTCAGCACGGAAAAATGATTCGGGTCGCTGCGATAACCCGATGAGCACGTTAAAGCAGCAACAATTTAGCGGTGCCTATCGGCGCTAAATTTAAAATAAACACCAAACCGAATGTGCTATAAGCGTGAACGAGAGCTTTAAGGCAGAATATCATGAGACCGGGAGTTCAATTCTCCCGCAGGTCCACCGAACAAAATTTTAATAATCAAAATTTAATAAAAGAATTTATAAGATTTTACATAAAGAAAGAAGATGTATGGTTTTGCCAATAAATAGATGGCGCGATCCCATGCAGAATCATAAAGAACAAGAAAAACCAGATAGTGATAAACTTGTTATTGGAATTGGTGGTGGAGATATTATGCCATTTCCAAAAACAAAACAATTTATAATATCATTCGTAACCATTGTATCATCTATAATATTTTTTTATCTAATAATACATGGTTCATATATAATTCATTACGGTTTAGGAGAAATTATTACTGGAATACTTATTGCAATAATGGTAGATAAATTATTAAAATATAAAAATGAGTAAACTTCAAATTGATATTTTTTTATATTTTAAAGAAATATCAAAATATAAACTACTTACAAAAGAAGAAGAAGTATCACTTTCACTTAGGTCGTTATCTGGTGATATTGAAGCAAGAAATAAATTAATTACATCAAACCTTCGCCTTGTAATACTTATAGCAAAAAAATATATAGGAAAAGGTGTTCTTTTTGAAGATTTAATATCAGAAGGAAATATTGGATTATTTAATGCAATAAGAAAATTTAATCCAAGCGCAGGATTTAAATTTTCAACTTATGCAACATTATGGATTACACAAAAAATATTAAGAGCAATTGAATCTTCTGGAAGAATTAGAGTTCCATCTTATATGCAATTTATCAGAAAAAGAATAGAAAAAATAAAAAATATACTATCTGCACGAGGAGATCATAACTTAGCAATCAAACCAATGATTCCATATGCAATAGGAAAGGGATGCAAGATAACACATTCTACAATTAATGCAATTATACAAGCTAATTCTGTACATACTGTAGTATCTACTGACAATATAATTCATGAACCATCAGAAGGAAATACTACACTAAAAAATATAATGTCATCTGAATGTATACACGAAGTTGCTAAACTTATAAATAATCTTCCAGAGAGAACACAAAAAATAATAAAAATGAGATATGGAATTGGATACCATCAATCAATGACATTAAAGGAAATATCAAAAGAAATAAAACCAGAATTAACAAGAGAAAGAATCCGACAAATTTTATATTCAACAATAAATGAAATAAGAAGAAAGGTTGAGGTTATTGGAATCGACGATTGGGAGGATAATTAATTGGGATGAGGCTGCAATGCAACCGCTCGTGGTAGCGAGCCAATGATAGTCTGGAATCCATTGAAAATATCATGCCCTATATGTGGAAAAATAATTCGTGCAAAAACAATGATAAACAATCCAAGAATTATTAGAGCCAAATGCGAAAATTGTGGATGGTTATCTAAGGACTATAAAAACTTCGTATCCCAGTAGGGGAAAGCGCTTTCTGTAATGGCAAATATAAATGATAATGATGGATATTTTTATTGTTCAAAATGTGGTGGGGATTTTGTATTTAAATCTATTAATACTATCAGATTACCTACAGAATTAAATATTGATCAATTGATTATAGAAAATATCACAATGAAGATTCGCATTGAATTTCTTGAAAAACAATTATCTGAAAAACCAACAAAAAGAATCAATATAAATTATGGATCAGGAAAAATTATTCCAGGTCAAGAAGGATAATTACATAAATTGTGATATGCTTCAGTGAAATTGCTTGCGAGTTGAGCGAATGGTTCGCTCAGTTCTACAGCAAATCGACCTAAAGGAGTCGGTCCATGCCAGGTCCAGCATCGAGAAAAGGTCTATCAATTAATCCGAATACGGCAATGGCCGGACTCTTTCCAGCACCAAGTCATATACTCGCTCGTAACGGTGCCGGTGCAAACCTTGGTGTAGCATCTACGCCAATGCTAACCGCTGCCAATAATATCGTATGGGATACAGCAACTACAGGAATCGCACTAATCCCGTTTCAGTCAGCAATAGGAAGCACAAGAGCTAGCGGCGGATTTAGAGTCGCCCTTTATGTTCGAATTCCGGCTGGAGCCGTTACAGTAACAATGATTGTTTCTCCATTTGTTAATGTCGGTTCTATTGGTGGACTAACGCAGCCAGTTTTTGTCTCACCAACCTTTACAAAAACATTTACAATTGGTGGACAATTTACGGTTCGCACCAATGACGCTGGAGCACTGATTCAAACGGTAATGCCAGCACCAGCAGCGGTTGGATTGCAATCGTTGATGGTTATGCATGCAATTCAAGTAAACGTAACAGTCAATGATACGATTGTGACACTAATGGGAGTTGAGGTTCGCGCACTGTAATAATTCAATCAATATTAAACAAAAAAACCAGGCTTAGGTCTGGTTTTTTTTGTTTATATCTTTAAACAACCTTAAGCAACCTTATATTCAAGCCAAATAGCATGCAATCTTACTTCATCGCTTGGATTTGCAGTTATATCAAGAGAAATTGAATTCAATTGACCACCAACAGTTGATGTCATGTTTAATCCCTGAGAAATACTTGTTGATCTCAACAGAAGCCTTGATTCAATAAAAGGAACCCCTTCTTCAGTATCCAATGTATTTGTAAATATTGCAAGACCAATTCCAGATATAACAAATGAACTTAACTTTTGATCGGTAACAGGAGTAATATCATCCACATTGCTTGACTTACTAAAAATTCCTGTCAAAGTAAATGCATTAAAGCCTCTACCAATCAAAAGTGGTAATCCAGCGCACGGAAGAAAAATTGCAGCGGGAGCTGTACCAGCAGCCCATTCAATACGGTTTTGAGCTACATCATATAACGGAGCTGTAGCAGCACCAATCAATGCATTAGTAGATGCAATCCTTGCTTCGCGTAGCGGAAGTGAAACAAATCTTGTTTGCTGAAAAAATAATGGAACACTCGGTTCACCTTCCATCGCAAACCATGCACGCAAAATATGGTCATTTTTATATCTAGTTGATGCACGAGGGGGCGTCATTTTTATGATTCCTTTTTGAATTTACAACTAAATTATTTTATCATTTTTTTTAAAAAACACAAATCTTATGGAAAAAGATTTTACATTTTAAAATGCATCCTAATTAAACATATGAATTAATCATTGCAATTTTCGATTGACCAGCATATACAATATCAATCATTTGTAGTCTCATTTAAATATTATACCTCATTTAAATATTATAGAAAGCATCCTGATATTCAACCCAAGCAGCATGCAATCTTATTTCGTCGCTTTCATTCATATTAAATTTCAACGAAATTCTACTTATTTGTATAAATACAATCTCAGGTGAATAAACAGATATGTCATATATCCTATAATTTCTTTCTTCCATTGTAATAGGATCTTCTATAGGAGCCAATTCATTTAGAAATCCACCAGAAAATATCATTTTATACTTAAGAGAAACTTCAATAAAAATTGGATTTAAATCGCTACCCTTACTCAAGGTAACCCAAACAGATAATTTTTGTGGACCACCAATCGATTTTAGTAACGGAAGATTAAAACACGGAAACCAAAGCTCGTTAAGTCCAACAGAAGCTCCCCAAAAAATATAATTACCATTTGGAGAATATTTAGGAGCAAATCTAGTAACAGTTCCAACAAACCCACCAGTAGCGGCAACACGACAATCAGGAATCGCCAAAGAATAATGCATGATCATTTTTAATCATCCCCTATTTGGTTATTTTCATTTCCTTGCTTGCGAACATATAATACATCTTTTCCATTACCATGTTCATCCAAACTAAAAATAAATTTTTGTAAAGCAACAACCAATTCTTCCGCTATTTTTCTTGGCATTTCAAATGATTTTTCTTTTGAAATAGTAGAAAGAGAATTTATATCTCCAACTACAATACCAACCGTCTCATACGTAGTAAATCTATACGAACATTTCATACAATTCCGTCTACGCCTTATATGTTTTCCACCAAGGTGACCACGAGAATCAACAACATAAGATGCCCTCGATTCATCACGACATTTTGGACATAAAATTCCAGACAAACGACGTCCATCATTCATTATATCTTTTTTTGATATATTATTATCAATTTTTTGGTTCATTGTTTTCTCTTTTCCAAGTAAATAAGAGTCAAGCAAGCCTAAAGGCCCCTCATTCCCTACCAGGCCGATCGGGCTGCAACATATATCCAAGGTCCAATCAGGTCGAATCGTCGATCCTGGGCCAACCTAAAGGATCTTTTGCACCCCAAATCAAGACTGCCTACGATTTTTTCCCGAACAGGCTCCATCATATCAATCCAAATCGATTTTTCAATTTAAAAAATGAATGAAAATTAAGGCCATATCGAATAATCCAATACATCTATTTTAATTTACAATAAAAAAAACAAAAAAAATCAACCATAAAAACACAAAACAGACCAATTATTTTAATAATCGATCTGTTTTATAATAATAAACAGATATTTATAATATATTATGCAATCTTAAAAAACACAACTTGAGTATAAGTTTCAATTCCAAACCCGCCAGCAGTTCCAAATCCAATCGTAGCAGAAGTTACACTACAAATATGCTGAACTTCTACAGCAGTTGGACCAGATAAAACAAATCTTCCAGCAAAAAAATCATCACCTTGAGCAACTACTGCACCACCAAACCCACTTGATCCAAGAATTAACGTAACAGTATTCGTAATATCTTGGAGTCTAAGCTTAGAAGCACCAACCTGTTGTCTTGGACCCCTGGCTTGAACATAGTATGTACCAGCAATTAATGTAACTTGATTTGCAGCAAGCGTTCCCAAAGAAGATAAGTCCGTAACTTCTGTATTCAAAACCCTAGTCTGCCATGCACCACTAGTAAATGTGCCACCAGCCGTTCCAGCAGATTTTTGATCTTCATATATCGCAAAAATAGACATACCGTTGGCACCATTAGTGCCATTGGTTCCATTAGTTCCATTAGTACCATTAGTTCCGTTGGTACCATTAGTACCATTGGTCCCATTAGTTCCATTTGCCCCTGGAATACTATCAAGCTCCGGTCCACCAAAACTGCTCATATCTAAATCACCCCACCGATAACTTCACTTGCAATAACCTTAAATGTTCCAGCAGTATCACTAACAATATTCAACGACATTCCAGCTCTAACCTCAACAACAAATGTCTTCGATGCAGTAGCAACACCATTATGTATTTCCATGGGAAATGTAGCCCATCCAATAAGCGTAAAAATAGCAGCAACAGACCCAGAAATTGTAAACCTAACTACAGATAACTCACCCTGTACAAGCAACGGTGTAACTAAAATAGGACCAGGAACTGCCAAAATAACCTCTTCCGATACACCATTGAATACACCGACTTTTGATACTGAATCAGCCATAAATCTCCCCTTTGTTTGCTTTCATTCAACAACAGCCAATATTTTGCCTAAAAAATAAAATAAAATTATAAAAAGGCAAAACGGTTCCAAACAATATTATATCACACAAGGCTCAGTAGGGAAAAGGTCTGGTGTTTTTGTATGGTCGTAAACTTGAAATCCGCGCACCGGCCTTCCGTATACAAGTATTTCATTAGATATAAATTCTTGTCAACACAATCCTGTTTTCAGTTGAAAATAAATTTGGTTTAAATTGGATTTTCATAATTATTCAATATTCGTGTTTTAGGCTTATACGGGTCACATCGACAACTTCCTAGCTCCATACACGGCTTAACCTGGCAATCAGGCAAAGAACAATCAACATCATGACCATCAGCCAAACATACTTCACGAGGATCTTCAATCCAACAATCCAAACACCAAGCACCTGGCCATCCAGACCATCTATGATCTTCACTCATCTTATACATTTTCCGTAATTGCATCATTTTCAATTTTATTTCCAGCCATAATAACCATTTCATTCATTAACTTATCAATTTGATCTTTCAATAATGAATTTTCTTGGTTCATATTCTTAATAGTAATATCTCTTTTCATCAATTCTGCCTGTGCATCGGAAAGTTCAGACTGTATATGCTTGAAATTTTGCTCGGCCCTTGCCATCTTCCTTACAATATATCTAGCATCACCTAACAATGCATCACTATTCTTCAAGTTTTCAATATCAATTCGCAATTGCAAATTAATCCTCTTCTCATCCATCCATCCATTCTTCAAACGAATAATTTCTTGTATGATAATATCAAAACTTTGATTTACAATGACCGAAAGATCACCTGTTGTATATTTTTTTGTGTTTTCATCGATACTCATAGCCTAGATTCTCCTTGAGGCGTTGATGATATCCAGCATAAAGCTGGGACCAACTTATTGATTGCTTCAATTACACCATCACTCAATAATTCTTCTGGAATTTTATTGATAATATCAATAAGCTTAATCTTAGCATTTATTTGTGACATTTTATTTGTGATAATCTTGCTTTGATATAGAGATACAGTGTATAGACCAGTCATATCTTACGAATATTCCTTGAAACGTACTTATATCATATTTAAAGCTGCCCATATATTTTGGTCCAGTCTCAACTGCTCTCCATCCGTTTCTATGCATAAACACAATCAAACCATCATTTCCAATGCTATCTCCACTGCTATTTACCATCGGACATTCAATCTTAATCTCAATTCGTTTATCAATAATACTTGCCTTGAAAACTTCCAACCCGTCAATTTCAAACAATCGCCTCCATGCTCTAATCTCTTTAATGGCATCTTTTAATTGGCTATTAGCACCAATCGACGCAACATCTATTCCAAAACTATAAAGTGCTGGATCTGATAGTCCGTTATTATCAAGTTCTGGCATATCCGCGCTCCTTAGCTATTCTCTCGGCTTCATTAAGCATTAGAATCACATCAGACATACATCCAGGAGGAATATCACACCCTAACCACCATGATTTACTATTTTTCTTATATGAAGCACCTATCTTTATCCATGATATATTTTCTAAATCAGTATTGTAATATACTTCTGACGGAAACAACCAGGCACTAACCACAACTCTAGGCCAATTTTTCCCATCTGGACAAAACACAATATAGCATAATTCATTACTTGATATTGTACCATTGTCATCAGTAAGTCCAATACTTTTTAATCCATACAGTCTAGTCCACTTCATCATTCAACCCTATCTATGGTAACTCTAACATTTTCCATCTTACCACTAATCCCATTTCGCTCGATATCCTCATGCTTAATCTTCTCCTGTTCTAATATACAAATATCATTCAATATCGTCTCAGCAAACGATTCAAATTGCTCAGCATTTTTCTTCATAGCCTCCAACATAACATTAATATAACCAGGAACACAATTAATTGGAAAATACTCTCTTACAAAATTATAAAAACTAGTACAAGTTTGTGTCATTTCTAAATCATGTCCACCAATACTATTGGGAAATCCATTGCTATCAGATACCCTGTACCTTTTATCCTTATGAATTTTCCAGTATTCTTCAACATGCATGTTAATAAACCTCATACTTTTGAGTTGGATCGAACTTCGCGGTTATCACTCATTTTTCATCTTCATCTTATCATTTTAAATATCAATCCTATCGAGCCTTTCAATTTCAGCAACGAGCAATGCAGCAGCAACGATCAAAGCATCCCTACCAGTCTTTTTATGTTTAAACTGATACGAATCCCACGGCCACCAATCAACAGCTTCATCTTTATCATAAAATGAAATAGCGTAACAAATAGCTGCTTTCCTTATTTCTCCTTCCGTATGATTATCATCATGATTACTATCGTAACCATTATTAATTTGATTAGACCTTTCCTGTTTTATTTCATCAATAATACTCAACCTACGAATATTATTATTAAAATATTCGACGCCATTCTCCAATACAGTGTCATCTTCTTTCATATTATGCTCATCCGTCCAATGCCTAGATACTAAACGATCAACCATCAGATCTTCTCGCAACCAAAACTGCCATGCCTCATCGCCAGACATACCACTAAATAGTTTTTCATCGAACTCAACTTCAAACACGATTGGTCCAGCAAACCTTAACGCAATCACAATATCAAATGCAAAATAACAACCAGCATTAAAAACACCAGATTCTATAATGCCTTTAGCACCACCTAACGTCGTTGCATGGTAAGCCTTAACTGCCATTACAATTACCTCATATGTATAAACATGCCTACATCCTACTTAATTTGTTGTCCCATGTACGATATACCATACAAAATCATATCACGTTTTTCTTGTTTAATAACCTTAAACAAAAGTTTCATAGCATCAACTTTAACTGAAGGATCTACCGCAGACAATTCGACCAACATAATCAAATTTTTCTTAATCTTATCAATAATCATATCGTTCGCTTTCTCGATATCACTGGACATGCCTACATCCTCCTTAATTCGCCGTTCAATATCGCATCAACATCCAAAACTTCAAGTTTTGGCCTTAGTAACGCCATTGCCAGATTTGACATTTTATTCGGCACGCATATCTCAAATACATCCACATACCAACCATAGATATTGGGCTCACTACTACTAACCTTTTTTATTTTAAACTTATTTCTGTAAGCAATGTCAATAATGTCATTAAATCCTGGATTACTATTCATTATTCCACCTATGTTTACGGCGGTAAGTCACTGTGTTTTACTTCTTCACAGCACAGCTTACATAAATACTTAACATCAAATTCAATCCATCTCATTGTTCTGCTTATATCATACCACTCATGCTGGCACTGTGGCTCACTTTTAACACTAGAATTAATTGAATCACTTTTAATATCAAGCTTCAATTATTGATACATCAATCTTGTAGCTATCATTCCATCAGCTATTTTATAAGAAATCGCAGGTATTTCTTCATAAACAACATCAAGTCTAATTAATTCAACCATTGCTAGCCTCGCAAATTCATCACGTAATCTTATAACAAGAAATGGTAGATTGGAATCTTCAATTGCAATTTTTTCATGCATAATCGTTTGATCTATCATCTTTTCAACCTCAGTCTTACTGTCCATACCATTAATGCTCCATTCATACTTTTGCTTGTTTTTATGATTGCAATCAAACCTTTCTTAAAGATCCTCAAATAATATTCATCTGTAAATGTCTTGTCAATATCTCCATCAAAATACATCTCAATATACACAGTAGCAAATGATCCAGCCTCGTACACAATCGTAACCTTTCTTACAGATTCAATATCAATTCCAGCACCATTAATAATCGCCTGAACAAACGGAGATTCTAAATCCCTTGACGGAATCATATATTCTTCAGCCATGCCCGCCATCATAATCAAACCAAAATCGTTTTGCAATCAAATTTTTCTCATACATTCCATCGCTCGCTCGCTCGTCTATCCATCTATATATTCAATAAGCTCGCGCGCGTAGCAAATCCAGTGCCGATATCACTCCATCTCGCTCCAATCAATCCTATATCGATATCGAGATATCGTAAAAACAAAACTGGGCCGCCACAAGGATGCCCAGTAGGGGAAATATTCCGCGCGCTAGCAACGACTGATAGTTGTCGACAATAATCGGGTGTTAGAGATCACCAATAATATAGGCATTAAGCAATAACCAACAATCTCCTGGCACTCCCATAAATGGAGAAAACTTTGCAGCAAACCTAAACTTTTCGCATGCCCTTTCTAACCTATCTCTGTTATCTGGGCGCACAACAAAGCTAAACGCAGTAGAACCTGAATCCATTGCATGAGATAAAGATTCATAGATAGAAACGAATTCGCAACCCAATACAAATACTTGCTGCGGACTTAATCCATCAAGCCCTCCATCATCAATTTCCAAATCAAATGATTTATAATATTCGCGATTGGGATCTAGTTCATCTTCCATAGCTATCAATTATCTCCATAGCCAATAAAGATCGGCGCCAGCATTTCTTCCAGCCATTTGTTCATACACCATTATTCCAATCAATCCAATGGATTCATCAATATATTTATCATATAACTTAACAAGAGATTCATGGCCTACACTTCTAAAAAATTCAATAGAGTTATTGTCTGACATATTTCCACTTCCCTTGTATTCTTACTCGTATCCTGTTTTTAACAATATTATCTATACCAGTCCTTGCGTTTTTAATCCTACAAGCAATATTGTCTGTTATATTAGGATATTCAGCTATAAATCTATCAATAGTATTATCATCTTTCAGTATATTACATCTATTGCACGATGGAACAAGATTATCTTTTACAGTCTCTCCACCAACACATACAGGAATAAGATGATCTACAGTCAAAACACGATCATCGCAATAAAGATCATTAACATCATCTATATAAAATCTCCCAGCACGATCTATATAATTTGAATCATCGATATATTCTACAGTAAGAATTCCGCAATAATAACAATTCATCATGGCTTCACGAATAAATCTTCCTCTAACTCGACCCATCTTCGATTTATCAGACATGATCTATATATCAAAATCTACCGAAATCATTTTGTCAATCAAAAATCACCAAAAACGCAGAATATTTTCACCACAAGCAAATTTCGTGCCTGAAATTGGCACACGACCCAAAAAAATCCCAAAAATTTTTCACGCTCCCCGCCGCGGAT
>Ga0247727_10000628_pt1 | contig 86277 bp, 69 predicted proteins | sample WisWelCaveWW1625_FD_202498 | JGI IMG/M metagenome (GOLD analysis project Ga0247727, IMG submission 202498) | Biofilm microbial communities from Wishing Well Cave, Virginia, United States - WW16-25 | ecosystem: Environmental > Aquatic > Deep subsurface > Groundwater > Cave microbial mat | place... | reverse complement strand
ACGGGCGGGTTGGCGCCTCGGCTTGCCTCACGGAAGATCCGCTTTGGCGGATCTTCCGGGGGGCTGCGAACGAGTCGCCAACCCGCCCGTCGCCGCAGCTCCCCCGCGGCCCCTCGACGACGTCCGCGCGGTTGGAGACGAGCGCTCGGCGGCGAGGTCCCGAAGGCGCGAGGAGCCTCGGCCGCCTGCCTGAGCCGCACGAGATCTCGCAGGCGCGCAGCGCGGGCGGCCGAGGCTCCCGCCACACGCTGCTGGCTGGCTGCGTGGAGCGGCGCCCAGCGCCACCGCGCCTCACGCTGCCCAGGCTGACCCCACCATCACCGCGCCCGCTCGGCGCCGCCGCCGGGCGGCCCCGAAGACCACCTGACCGGCCGGAGCGCATCGAAACGCGGGATCGGCGGCCGCGGCTCCGCGCAGCCCGTGATCCCCATGCCCGGCGAGCGCGCTCCGGTGGCGCCGCACCGCGGCGCCTCCTGAGCCCGCAATCCCCGCGCAGCCCGTCCTCGTCGTGCGCGGTTCGCCCCGTCCGCCCGCTCGTTGGGTGGAGGGGCACCGACGGCGGGCGGACGGGGCGAACGCGCGGCTTCGACACCACAACTGCCGATCGCTGATCCCCGTGCGCGCGGGCGTCGTCGCGGGGCCGCCACGGGTGCCTTGCTCCGCAGCGGCCCGTTTCTCCCCCGGGCCGCGAAGGAGCAAGGCTCCCGCGGCGGCCCACGACGACGCCCCTGCGCGGTCGTCAGCTCTTCTTCGTCGGCGCGTAGGTCTCGAGCACGAACGCCTTCCACTTGACCTCGAACTCGAGCATCGACAGGCCCCAGGATTCCTTGAGCAGTTCGCGCGTCTCGTGCTCCATCTTGGCCATCTTCATGGCCTTGCCCATGACCGAGGCGTCGCGCTGCATGAGGAAGTCGACCCAACTCCAGACGAACTGGTGCTCCTTGGCGTCCAGCGACTGGCTGGGCTTGGTGACGACCTCGGCAAAACTGGGGATGTCCCCGCCGGAGACCGCCTTGTAGATGTTCTTGCGCCAGTCGTCGGTGCCCCAGCGCGAGTCGGTGGTCTGCTCGCGGAAGCAGTAGGTCTCGCAGCGCTTGTCGTAGTCCCACTCGAACCAGTGCGCCAGGCCCTCGTCCAGCCAGCCGTACTTGTCGTTGAGCCACGGCGGCGAGAGGCCGACCTTGCCCGGCTTGAACCAGGTCATGTCGTAGTAGACGGCCGTGAGCGCGTGGGTGAAGTTGTGGATGACGTGGCGCCACATGTCCGCTTCCTTGGGGAACGTGGCGCGGTCCCACCAGGTGACCATCACCGAGTCGTGGTTGGATCCGCCGGCGCGCTTCACCGTGGGCAGGCCCTGCAGCATGGTGTAGGCCGGGCCGCACTGCAGCGCCTGGTCGGATTCCTCCAGGACCATGAGCGTGTGGCGGTTCTTCATGTTGTTGCGATCGGTGATGCCGAAGGTCGACTGGATGCGCGCGTAGAATTCCTCCATACGGCGGGCGTAGAGGTGCACGGCCTCGTGGGCGTCGTGGTTCTTCTTGTCCTTGGTGGTCGTCTTGGGGACATTCCAGACGAGGATCAGGTGCGTCGTCTGCAGGTGCAGCAGCGGCTTGTCGGCGCCTGCCACGCGGTCGACGCGGCGGCGCTCCTTCAGCCAGGCGTCGCCGTCGGTCTTGCGCTGGTCCCACTCCTTCTGCGCGCGGTCGTGCAGCGAAGGGGTCTTGCAGCGCGGGCAGGGCGCCCAAGGCAGGCCCATGTTGTCGGACTCGTGCGCCATGCTGCAGAACTCGACCTTCCAGGTCGGGCCGCTCTCGAGCTCGAGGTCGAACTTCGAGTCGGCCCCGCTGGACGTGCGGCCCGTGGTCCGGCAGAAGCCGCAGCGCGCCTCGCCGGGCAGCGGCTCGGGCGCGGGCTCCGGCGCGGTGGGCGCCACCTGCGCGCTCGCCAGCGCGGCCAGCAACAGCACGGCGAGGACGGTGCGCGCGGTCACGCCAGCCCCGCCCGGCGCTCGATGACCTGGCGCGCGGGATCGAAGTCGCGCAGCCGGATGCGCCGCGCGACGTCGCCCGGCAGCGCGGCCGCCGGCGCGAGGCCCACCAGCTCGGACTCCAGCGGCTGCACCCCGGCCTCGCCGGCCAGGCGCTCGATGGCCTCGTAGACGGTGGGCAGCGAGGTCGTCTCGTAGTCGGTCATGTTCATCGACACCTGCGCCAGGTCGCGGTCGGCCAGGTGGAAGCCCATGGCCTTGACGCACTTGAAGCCGCCGTCCTTCTCGCGGATCTGCCGCGCGATGCGCTTGGCCAGCTGCACGTCGTTGGAGGCGAGGTTGACGTTGTAGGCGATCAGGAACTTGCGCGCGCCGACGGCCGTGGCGCCGGCGGTGGGATGGATCCGCGGCGGGCCGAAGTCGGGCGCACGCGCGGGGTCGCTGCCGATGCGCGCGCGCAGGCCCTCGAACTGGCCCTCGCGCACGCTGGCCAGGTTCTTGCGCTCCGGGCGCGTGGCGGCGGCCTCGTAGAGAAAGACCGGGATGCCCAGCTCGTCGCCCAGGCGCCGGCCGCACAGCCGCGCCAGCTCGACGCAGCGCGCCATGCCGACGCCCGAGACGGGCACGAAGGGCACCACGTCGGTGGCGCCCATGCGCGGGTGCTCGCCGGTGTGCTCGCGCAGGTCGATGCGCTCGGACGCGCTGCGCGCCATGAGCACGGCGGCCTCGACCAGCTCGTCGCCCTGCCCCACCAGCGTGATGACCGAGCGGTTGTGGCTGGCGTCGCTGGTGCGGTCGAGCACCTGCACGCCCGGCACGCCCGCCGCGGCGGCCACGATGGCGTCCACGACATCCGCGCGGCGGCCCTCGGAGAAGTTGGGGACGCACTCGACGAGGGGACGGTCGGGCATGGCGCGCTCGCGCGGGAAGCGGACGGGCGGATGATAAACGAGCCGGGCCTCAGGGGCGGACGACGCCGGTGACCCGCTCGTACACGACGCTCCCGTCCTTGACCACCGCCGCCACCGGGTCGCGGCCGCTCTCGTAGCCCAGGAACAGGTGGCTCGGGACGTCCAGGATGACCAGGTCGCCCACGGCGCCCGGGTGCAGCAGGCCGCGCGGGCCGGGCAAGCCCAGCGTGGCGGCGGCGTTGCGCGTGGCGGCCTGCAGCGCCTCGGCCACCGTGAGGCCCAGCAACGCGACGGCCAGGCCGATGGCCGCGGGCAGGCTGGGCAGGTAGCTCGTGCCGGGGTTGAAGTCCGTGGCCACCACCACCGGCAGCCCGGCCTCGATCATGCGGCGCGCGGGTGCGACCCGCTGGCTGCGCAGCGAAAGGCACGTGCCCGGCAGCAGCACCGGCGCCGTGCCGCCCCGCAGCAGTGCCGCGATGCCGGCATCGCTGACGTGCACCAGGTGGTCGGCCGTCTGCGCGCAGAGCTCGCCGGCCAGCTCGGCCGCGCCCACGGGCCCGATCTCGTCGGCGTGCACGCGCAGTTGCAGGCCGGCGGCGCGCGCACCGGCCAGCACCGCGCGCGCCTCGTCCACCGAGAAGGCGCCCACGTCGCAGAAGACGTCGGCCGAACGCGCCAGGCCCGCCGCCGCCGCGTCGGGCAGGATGCGCTCCGTGACCAGACGCACGTAGGCCGCGCGGTCCGCGGCGAACTCCGGCGGCACCTGGTGCGCGGCGAGGCACGTGGCGTCGATGTCGACCGGGTGCCGCAGGTGCGCCTCGGCCAGCAGCTCCAGCGACAGGCGCTCGTGCTCGGGCGACAGGCCGTAGCCGCTCTTGGCCTCGAGGGACGTCGTGCCGGCTCGCAGCAGGCGGTCGAGGTGCTCGTGCAGCCGCGCCGCCAGCTCCGCGCGCGATGCGGCGCGCAGGGCGCGCACGGAGGAAAAGATGCCGCCGCCGGCGGCCGCGATCTCGACGTAGCTCTGGCCGCGCGCGCGCAGGTCGGCCTCGGCCTCGCGCGTGGCGGCGAAGACCGGGTGCGTGTGAGCGTCGCAGAAGCCGGGCACGACCGTGCCGCCGCGGGCCGATAGCCGTCGGCGCGGGGCGTAGCGGGCCAGCACGGCCGCCTCGTCGTCCACCGCCACCACCCGTCCGGCGCGCAGGGCCACCGAGCCCCGCGGCACGACGCCGGGGTCGCCGAGTGCTGGGCCACAGAGGGGCCGGGCACTGGCGCCCCGCGGGCCAGTGCGTATCCCCCACGCCGCCGCCACATCGGCCACCCCCGCCACCCGCAGGTCGGCAGCCGCCGTGACCACCTCGGCCGCGTCCACCACCAGCAGGTCGACCTCTTCAGGCACCGCGGAGCCTCCGCCGAGGACTGGCCGCGAAACCCGCCGGCGGGCACGGATCGGCCGTTTCGGGCACGTTCGCACAGTCGAGGGGGGTGGGTCTATACTGACGCCCCGCGCGGTCCCAGAGCCCCCGCCGGCCGATAGGCCGCGGGGCGGATGACCCGCCCACCCATGGAAGCCGCCCTGCCGTCCCCCGTCGTATTCCCCCTTTGCGGGCTGACAGAAGGCTTGCACGGCCTCGGCTGGACGGTAGGCATGGCCCTGCTTTCGGCCGTCCTGGCAGCCCTCGAGCACGGCTGGCAGAACCTGCCCCGCACGCGCCTGACCGAGTCGGCCGACGGCTTGGCCGGCCGCCAGCGCCTCGAGCGCCTGCTGGCCCAATCCGACCGCGCCGAGGCGGCCCTGATCGCCCTGCGCGTCGGCAGCCAGATGGCCCTGGTGGCGGTGCTGGTCCTGCTGGCCCAGGACTGGGTGCCGCTCTCGTGGCCCGGCATCCACCCGGCCGTGCCGGTGCTGCTGGCCTGCGGCGCCGCCGCGGTGTGGATCACGCTGTTCTGCCGCGTGCTGCCCATGGAGCTGCCGGCCCGGGCGCTGGAGGTGCTGGTGCGCAGCACGATGCCGGTCATCGTGGGCGTCAGCCGCCTCGTCGCCCCGCCCATCGAGCTGTTCCGGCGCGTCGTGCGCCTGGGCGCGCGCACCACGCCCGAGCAGGACGCCGAGGCCTACGAGGACGAGATCATGGCCACGGTCGAGGAGGGCGAGCGCGAGGGCCACCTCGCCGGCCACCAGGCCGACATGATCGAGAAGGTCGTGACGCTGGACGCCCTGGAGGTGCGCGCGATCATGACGCCGCGCACGGAGATGGACAGCATCCCGGTCGACGCCAGCGTCGGGGCCGCGCGCGAGATCGCGCTGCGCACCGACCGCTCGCGCTACGCGGTCATCGACGGCGACGTCGACCACGTCGTCGGCGTGGTGCACGTCAAGGACCTGCTGCGCGCGGCCCCCGACGCGCCCGTGCGCCGCGTGCTGCGCGCGCCGTGGTTCGTGCCCCAGACCAAGTCGTGCGCCGAGCTGCTCAAGCAGTTCCGCGCGCGCCGCACGCACATCGCCATCGTGCTGGACGAGTACGGCGGCACGGCCGGCCTCGTCACCATCGAGGACGCGCTCGAGGCCATCGTGGGCGAGATCGACGACGAGTTCGACGCCGACGAGCGCGCCGAGGAGCTGCAGGTGCTGGACGACCGGCACGCGCTGGCCTCCGGCGCGCTGCGCGTGGACGAGCTGAACGCGCGCCTCTCGCTGGCCCTGCCCGAGTCCGAGGACTACGACACGCTGGGCGGGCTGGTCTTCGCGACCCTCGGGCGCCTGCCCGTCGAGGGCGAGGTGCTGCGGGTCGAGAACGTGCGGCTCACGGTGAAGAGGGTCGTCGAGCGGCGCGTGGAGCGGGTGGCGATCGAGATCCTGCAGGCGGTGGGTTAGCTCCGACGCGGCCGACGACCGTCGCCCCCAGTACCAGCGCCAGCGGGTAGAGCTGGTACAGCAGCCGGCTCGTGCTCATGGGCAGCAGGTAGGCCAGGTTGCCGCGATAGCCCGAGAGGACGGCGGCGTACGCGCCGGCAGCCAGCAGCAGGACGACGGCCGCGTACCAGGCACGGGTTTCGGCCTCGTTGAACCCTGGCGCGGGTTGGCGCGCCAGCCGGCGCCATGCCATCCACGTCACCACCAACCCACAGGCGCACCAGCCGGCGAGCCAGCTCGGCTCCGCCAGGCGCGCGCCCGCCTCGCGCAGCACGAGGCCCAGCCGATCCAGCCGGCCGAGCTGCAGCCCGCCCTCCTCCGACGGCAGCGTGAACTGCAGCGGCAGGTCGAGCGACCGCGTCCACGCCCACCACGCGCCGAGGGCCAGCGCCGCCGGCAGCAGCAGCAGCGCCGCGCGCGTGGCCGCCGCCCCGCATCGCGTCCAGGCGCCGCGCGCCGCCACGTCCTCGCCCGCGAAGCGCAGCGCCGCGGCCGCCGCGACCGCCAGCGCCACGGGCAGGCCTTCGTTCTTGGTCAGCACGGCGCCCAGCAGCGGCAGCGGCAGCAGTCGCGCCAGCGCGCGCCGGTCGTCCAGCGCCAGCAGCAGCACGCCGGCGGACAGCACGTGCAGCGCCAGCGGCAGGTCCGCGATGCCCCAGATGGCCACCAGCGTGCCCGTGGTGCAGCCGGCCAGCGCCAGTGCGAGAGCCAGCGCGAGGCCGTGCCCGAGTACGCGCCGCAGCGCCGCGAAGGCCAGCGCCACCAACGCGACCAGCCAGGCCACCGAGAGCAGCTTGACCGCGCGGTCGTCCACGCCGCGTGCGACCTCGTGGATCCAGGCGCTGGCCAGCGAGACGAGCGGCGGATAGCTGCGGTTGTCGTGGGCCTGGCGCCACTCGCCGAAGTAGGCGCCGCCGAAGCCGCCGTCCAGGTACAGCACCTTGCCGCGCAGCAGCCAGACGTCGTGCGCGTCGGGGAAGCCTGCGGCCGTGCGCCAGGCCAGCGCGCCGGTGACGGCCAGCAGCGCGAGAAGCGCCAGCCAGCCCGCGACGCGGCCGGCGCGCGCGATGCGGGCCGGCGGCGGGTCGCAGGGGCACGCGCCGCCGGCCGGCGCGATGCGTCGCGCGCGCCAGGCGAGCGACGCGGCCAGCAGCAGCGCGGCGCCAGCCGTCCACGCGCCCGGAGCCGGCAGCCCGGCGGCGTAGGCGCTGCCCAGCAGCAGCGAGACGACCGTCACGCCCGCGCCCAGGCCCAGGGCGCCCTCGCCTGCGCGACCCAGCGACGCGACCAGCGCACCCCCGCCGAGCACGCGCACCAGCGCCGTGCCCAGCAGCAGCGACAGCAGCAGGGCCACGACGGCCGCACCCAGCGCAGCGACCTGCGCACCGGTCACGGCTGGACCTCGTAGAGCACGATGTCGTCGCCGGCGCGCGACAGCTCGCGCAGCCCGCGTGGCGCGGCGCCGCGCGTGGCCTGGGCCAGCACGACTTCGGTCGTCTCCTCGCCGCCGCGCGCCGCGACCAGCAGCAGCGCACCCGAGGGCAGGGGCTCGGGCTCGCTCCCCGCCCGCGGCCGGCGCGTCAGTTCGCGCACCGTCAGCGGGTACGCGAGGTAGCGCACGAAGGGCGCCTCCTCGGCCACCGGCGCGAGCAGCAGCAATTCCGGCGCGTCGAGCGCGCGCGCGGCGGCGACGGCCTGGGCCAACAGGTCCTGGCGCGCCGTGGCTGCGAGCCCCTGACGCAGCGGCCCGCCGGTCGCGAGCACGCCGTTCCAGGCCAGCGCGACGCCGGCCAACGCCGCGACGGCCAGCACGCGCGCCGGCCAAGCCGGCCCCGCGGCGCGTGCATTCATCCGCGGCCCGCGGCCGGCGGCTCCAGCGGAACGACACCCGCGAGCACGTCGTCCTGCAGGCGCTCGATCTCGTGCAGCACGGCCACGAGGCGCCGGCCCAGCACGGTCAGCGCGTACTCGACGCGCGGCGAACGACCGCGGGACACCCTGCGCCGCAACAGGCCGAAGCGGACCAGACTGCGCAGGCGCTGGTCGAGCACCCTGCCGGACAGGCCCGCACAGGAGCGCTGGATGCCGCCCGGCCGCACGTTGCCGCCGCTGACCTGCGCCAGCACGTTCAGCGACCACTTGCACGCGACGATGTTCTCGATCATGGCGGCGACTCTCGGCCGCTCGCGCGCAGCCGCGCGTCGCGTGCCAGGCTTGCGCGCAGGTCGCGGCATCGCATTCCCCATCGAGAAGCGGGAAATCGGGAGGCCACTTTCTACCACCCAGGCGGCCTCACGCGCTCCGGCGTCCGGCGCGGAACGCCTCAGGGCAGGAGCAGCCCGATCCATTCGATCAGCTCGAGCAGCCGGCGTCCCGCGAGCAGCCCGGTCGCGGCCCCGACGGCCGCCCAGAGCGCGTAGGTCGCAGCGCCCGCCTCCCCGTCGGAGGCGACCCAGACGCAGCCGACGCCGAGCAGCGCGCCCGCCGCGGCAAAGGCGCAGCGCTGGAACGGTGTCAGGGCGCCGCGCTCGCGAACCTCGTCCGGATCTTCCTGCTGCATCGCGGGCTCTCCGCAGCGCTCATGACAACGGGCGGGCGCGACTCACCCTGTCGCGGCCATGCCGACCCAGCGTATCCTCTGCGACCCTCTCCCTGCCCGGAGGTCCGTGATGCGCCCGCGCGTCGCCCTGTCGTGGTTGCTGCTGGCTTCCCTCTCCGCCTGCCACGGCCCTGACCCCTGGTTCCGGCACCCGGCGCCGCGCGGCGCGGGCACGATCTTCTCGGCGCTGGACCTGCCCGCGCCCAACGGGCAGCGCACCGGCAGCGGCGCGCCAGGGGCCGAGTACTGGCAACAGCAGGTGGACTACGTCATCGAGGCCACGCTGGACCCGGAGTCGCGCACGCTGACCGGCAAGGCGCGCGTCACGTACCACAACGCCTCGCCCGACACGCTCGAGTACCTGTGGCTGCACCTCGAGCAGAACACCTTCCGCGACGACGGGCACGCCTCGGCGGTGGCGGCGCGTGCGGCCGACGGCACGCGGCGCGGCGGCAGCGACGGCTACCGCATCGACCACGTGCGCGGCGCCGACGGCGCGACGCTGACGCTGGTGGAGCACGACCTCGTCGCGCGCCTCGCGCTGCCGGCGCCGCTGCCGCCCGGCGGCGCCTTCAGCTACGACATCGGCTGGACCTTCGAGGTGCCCGACAACGTCTTCCGCCGCTTCGGCGTGGAGCAGGTCGAGCAGGGCCGGGTCTGGGAGCTGGCCCAGTGGTTCCCGTGCGTGGCCGTCTACGACGACGTCCACGGCTGGAACACGTTGCCCTACGCCGGCTCGGGCGAGTTCTACACCAACTTCGGCGACTACGACGTGCGCCTGACCGTGCCGCGCGACCACCTGGCGGTGGCCACCGGCGTGCAGCAGAACCCGCAGGACACGTGGACCGAGGAGCAGCTCGCACGCTGGGAGCGCGCGCGCCGTTCGACCGAGACCGTGGTCATCCGCAGCGCCGACGAGGTCGGAAGCGCCGCCGCCCGCCCCGCCGGCGATGGCCCGCTGACCTGGCATTTCAAGGCCTCGCGCGTGCGCACCTTCGCCTTCGCCTCCAGCGAGGCCTTCGTCGTGGACGCCGCCTCGCTGGACGGCACGCCCGCCGGCACGCTGTGCGTCAGCGTCTACCCCAAGGAGGGCCTGCCCAACTGGGAGAAGAGCACGCAGATGCTGCGCGTCGCGATGCTGGGCTTCAACGAGCGCTGGTTCACCTACCCCTGGCCGGTGATGACCAACGTCAACGGCCCCGAGGGCGGGATGGAATACCCGAACATCATCTTCTGCGGCGGCCGCCGCAGCGAGCGCGGGCTCTTCGGCGTCACCGCGCACGAGCTGGGCCACCAGTGGTTCCCCATGCTGGTCAACAGCGACGAGCGCCGGCACGCCTGGATGGACGAGGGCTTCAACACCTTCATCGACACCTTCTCGGCGCGCGACTGGTTCACCGCGCCCGAGGAGCAGGAGGCCAACCGCGGCCAACGCGGCAACGCCGCGCGCTACGCCCAGGAAATGCTCAGCCCCGACCTCATGCCCGTGGACACGCCGCCCGACCGCCTGCCGCGCCGCCTGGTCAGCAGCCTGCAGTACGCCAAGACCGCCGCCGGCCTGGTGCTGCTGCGCGAGCAGGTCCTGGGCCCCGAGCGCTTCGACTTCGCCTTCCGCACCTACGTCCACCGCTGGGCCCTCAAGTCCCCGCGCCCGGCCGATTTCTACCGCTGCATGGAGGACGCCGCCGGCATGGACCTCGCATGGTTCTGGCGCGGCTGGTTCCAGGAGACCGGCACGCTGGACCAGGCGGTCGCGAGGGTCGAGCAGCCCGAGGCCCTGGAGGCGACCGCGGGCGTCATCCGCCACGGGCCCGCGCGCGTCACGGTCGAGAACCGCGGCGAGCTGGTCATGCCGCTGGTGCTGCAGGTGACGTTCGAAGGCGGCGAGGAGCGCAGCGTGCGCCTGCCGGTGGAGATCTGGGCCACGGGCGACCGGTTCACGGAGACGTTCGTGAGCGATGCGCGGGTCGTGGCGGTGCAGATCGATCCGGATGGCGTGTTCCCGGACGTCGAGCGCGGGAACAACGCCTGGAGGCTGCCAAAGTAGGCGAGCGGCGCGCGGTTCGGCGTACAGTGGGGCCTTGCTCGTCAGGCGACCGGGCGTGCCGGGTACGTCGCTGAACCCGGCAGGAGATCCGCGCCATGTCGTCCCTTCCGCCTCCCACCGGCCCGCCGTCCACCCCGCTCTTCGGCCTTCTCGAGGCCGCCGGCACGCACGCCCACTGCCGCGGCTGCAAGGAGCGGGTCAACGTGTCGGCGCCCGTCGCCCTCGCCGGATGGCACACCGTGCACGCCTGCGCGCCGGAGCACGCCATCGAGGTGAACGTCCGCGCCGCGGGCGCGGCGCCGTGGGCCTGGCGCTACGCTGCGGACATCAGCCCGCCGGCGGCGCCGCTCGCGCCCAGGCCGGGGTCGTGGAAGGACCGCTCGCCCCTCGGCTGACGCGGCGACTGGCCCGCTCGCTGGCCGTCCGGCCACCGGCCCGGCTCCAGGTTGCCGCTGGCGCCAGCGTCCGTCCGTCGCTATCCTGTGCGCACATTTTTTGATCGATCGTGTGCCGGCAAGTTGGCCGGCAGGCGTTCGATCAGCCTGCCGCGAGGCGTTTTCGCGGAAGCGTGAGCGGGCCGGCCCTTCGTGGGCCTCCGATCACACACACAGAAGGACAGTACAGAATGCGTAGCAGTGGAACCGTCAAGTGGTTCAACGAGAGCAAGGGCTTCGGCTTCATCGCTCTCGAGTCCGGTGGCAAGGATTGCTTTGTCCACCAGTCGGCCATCAAGGCCGAAGGCTTCAGGACCCTCGCCGAGGGCGACCGCGTCGAGTTCGACGTGGTCGAGGGTGCCAAGGGACCCGCCGCCGCGAACGTCACCAAGCTGGCCTAGCCACAGCCGACTTTCGCGTGATCGCGGGGTCGCTCCGGGAAACCGGGGCGGCCCCGCGGTGCTTTCCGGCGCGACTCCGGGGCCGCTGCGAGCCCACTCAGCCAGCTTCGAGGATCCAGCCGTGCGTGATGCCTGCAAGCGCCTGCTGCCGGCCCAGTTCGAGCGCGACACCCGGATCCTCTCCGGGCGGCGACAGACCCTCGCCTGGACCAACTGGATCAGCCGCGGGATCTTCGTGGTCGTGCACGGCATCCTGGCCTTCGCCCGCTGGGCGGCCAGACGCGAGTTCCGCGAGGCCCACCGGATGCGCGCCAGGAACCGCGAGCAGCACGAACGGAACGTCTCGCTCGAAGGCATCGCCCTCAAGACCTCGCTCCAGGGCATCCTGCTGCTGGGCTTCGCCTCCGGCTTCGACTTCCTGTACCTGAAGTTCGTGTACCCGATCGCGGAGATCGGCTGACGGGGGGCGGGGAGCCACGACGCTCGCCACGCTGACCGGCTTGCTGCGCCTGATCCGTCTCGATCGCCCGAGCGCCGCGCCGGGGTTTCGGGACAGACACCCTTCCGATCAGCCCCAGGGCGGATGACGAGCCGCACCGCGTTGCTGGCACCAGCGGTCCTGGTGTCCTATGCTGCCCGGCATCGAGGAGAACTCCATGAGCGACACGACAATCCAGGTCACGGTCAATGGCCCCCTGCGCGTGACCGGCGCTTTCGGCATCTCCGACGGCACCGGCGCCATGTTCGATCTTGCCGGGCGCAGCACGATTTCTCTCTGCCGTTGCGGGCAGTCCCGGAACAAGCCGTTCTGCGACGGCGCCCACAACATGGCGGCCTTCAAGTCCGACGAGAAGGCGCGCGTCCTGCCGCCACCCAAGTCCAGGGCCTGACGGCCTCACGCGGCGCCGCGCGCCGCCCGCCGGGGCGCAAGGGCGGTCGCCGCGGTTCAGGTGGCCCAGGCGCAGCAAGAACAAGCCGAAGGCCGGCAAGCGCGCGAAGAACTCGATGAGCCTGGTCGAGGCCGTCGTGCCCGTATTGCCAAGGCATCGACCCTATCGCCCGCCACCAACAACAACCCAGGCGCTCCACGCCCCGAGGAACTCCTGCTCGTCCATCCCCACCGCGCCGAGCAACTCCTGGTTCCTCGTCGCCGCCAGCGCTCCCCGCAACGCCCCCTCCCCGGCCCGCTCGTACCAGAACTGCACCAGCGACCCGCACACGCCGTAGCGCGCCGCCCCGCTCCACGCGCTCGCCAAGTCCCGCGGCCCCCGCCCCGACTGCAGCGCCTCCCGCGCCCGCCCGGCGTGCTCCTGCGCCAGTTGCCCCGACGCGAGCGTGGCCAACCCCTCCGCAAACCAGCCGACGTCGTCCAGGCCGGTGAAGTCCGCATGACTGTTGTTCTGCTCGTGCAGCACGTGCACCAGCTCGTGCGCGAGCAGGCGCCGCACGTGACCCTCGTCCGCCGCGTCGTGCTCGCAGGCCTCCGCGGCCCACGCGCGCGGCGAGAGCAGCGCCATCCGGTCCGCCACGCCCCACGCCACCATCCAGCACTCGGTGCCGGGCACGCCCCACTCCGGCGGAAAGGTGGCGTCGAAGGCGGCGCGCGTGGGCGCGACGGTGACGGTCACCGGCACGCGCAGCGGCACGCCGACGGCCGCCTCGACAAGGGGCCGCGCGGCCAGCAGCCGCGACTCGATGTCGCGAGCGGCGGCGGCGTCCTCCGGCGCGTGCGTCACCACGAAGGCCGGCGCAGCGCAGCCGGCGAGCAGCAGCAGGGACAACGGGAACTTCATCCGCGGGCCTCGGCGCGCAGATAGATGTCTGGCACGGCCAGCTCCATCCAGCCCTCGGGCCGCGCCAACGGCTGGAAGCCGAGCCGCCGGTAGACCTCGTGCGCGTCGCGCGTGGCCAGCAGCCAGCGGCGCAGCCCCTGCAGCGACGGGTGCGCGCGGGCGCACTCCACCAGCCAGGTGCAGAGGCCCCGGCCGCGCGCGGGCTCGTCCACGAAGACGTCGCACAGGTACGCGAAGGTGGCGCCGTCGCTGACGACGCGCGCCACGCCGAGCTGCCGCCGCCCTTCGTAGACGCCGAAGCCCAGCGAGCCCTCGAAGGCGCGGCGCACGGTGTCGCGCGGGATGCCGGGCGACCAGTAGCTGCCGGCCAGCCAGCGCTGCACGGCGTCGAGGTCGAGGCGCGCGGGATCGGTGGAGACCAGCAGGCCGCCACGCGCGGCTTCGAAGGGCGGGAGGGAGCGGGCGTCCATCACGGTCCTCGGGCGGAGGCGGCGATCATGCCGTCACGCGGCGCGCGGGCGCGTGGCCGGATGGTGGCGCGCCCTACTTGCCCTTCTTGAACAGCCCCAGCACGAACAGCAGCACGACCGCGCCCGCCGTGGCGATGGCCAGTTGCGCCACGAGGCTCCCGTCGGACGTCCAGCCGAGGCGCTCCGCCAGCCAGCCGCCGAGCGCCCCGCCGAGAATGCCGATGACGAGGTTGCCCAGCACCCCGAAGCTCTTGCCCTTCATGAACGCGCCGGCCAGGAACCCGGCCAGCGCGCCGATGACGAGCGACCACACCAGACCCATCGCGATGCCCTCCGCGGGGACGTGTCGACGTCGTGCGCCTTCCCACCGCGGCGCACGCTGGGGATTGTGCGCCGGCGCGTGCAGCGCTTCCAGCGGCACGGCGGATCAGCCGCCCGCCTGAGGCTCCGTCCCCGACGCGAACAGGTCCGGGATCCAGCCGAAGAGCCAGTCCAGCAGCCCGCCGCTCGACGGGCGCGGCTTGACGGTCAGCGTGACGCGGCCGCCGTCCGAGCCCTCTCCGGGCAGGTAGCGCACGGGACGCAGCTCGACGCGGCCCAGCAGGGCGTCGCCGCCGGCCTCCAGCAGCAGGCGGCGCACGTGCGCCTGGCGCGCCTCGCCGAACTCCATGGCCGCGGCCCGTGCGCGCTGCGAGGCGCGGCGCTCGGCGCCGGCGTCCAGCAGCGAGAGCACCCGGTCGAGCGACTGCTCGACGCCGCCCAGCGCGCGATCCTCGGCGAGGAGACGCGCGCTGGCCAGCGCCGCCTCCTGCGCGCGGCCTACGGCGTACAGCGCGCGAGCCTCGGCGGCGAGCTGGTCGCGCGTGCGCAGGTGCTCGGCGCGCCGCAGGCGCAGGCGCTCGGCCAGCGCGCGCGCGTCGTCCACGGGCGGGTTGCCCAGCGCCAGCGCGCGCTCGGCGTCGCCGCCGCCGAAGGCGTGCTCGACGACCAGCGCCAGATCCTCGTCGTCGGCCAGCCGACCGGCCAGCGGCGCCAGCAGCGCGGCGGCGCCGGCGGGCGGCAGCGGATCGCCGGGCGCGAAGTCCAGCAGCAGCGGCGGCTCGGGCGCGGCCGCGTCCTCGCCGCCCGTGACGCCCACGAGGTCCGTCACGCTGCCCAGCAGGCGCAGCGGCGAGCTGGCCACCGCGCGCCCGATGACCGAGCCCAGCGCGCCGGCCGCCGCCGCCGCCAGCCGCCCCGTCCCGAGGCCGTCCGGCGGCGCGCGGAAGCCCAGCGGGATGACGTGCTCGCCGTCCTCGTTGCGCAGCAGGAACAGCACGCTGTCCAGCGGCGCGGGCAGCGCGAGCCAGCGGCTGATCGGGCCGTCGGACGGCTCGGACAGCGACAGCGAGCCGAAGGTCAGCGTCGCGTCCAGCGTCGCGCCGTCCGCGCCCGCCAGGCGCACGCGCGTCGTGGCGTCCAGCGTGCCGTCGCCGATCTGCACGCCCGCGCGCGCGGCCGGCCCGGCGAAGGCCGGCAGCTCGAGCGCGGACAGAGACGCGTTCAGCCAGCCGCGTGGCGCAGGCCCGGGTTCGATGCGGCCCTGCACGGCGATCTCGTCGAACACTCGGCGCGGCTGCAGGATCGGCGCGTCCGAGCCGCCCGCCAGCGCCTGCGCGGCCGCGCCGAGCATGCCGGCCAGCAGCGAACTGGCCCGCTCGCGCGCCGGCAGCGGAACCTCGCCGCCGCGCACCGCGGCCGACACGCGTAGCGCGGGCGCCGGCGTCACGCCGCGCGAGAAGCCGCGCAACTCCAGCTCCAGGTCGCGCAGCGGCAGCAGCAGGGGCGGCGAGCAGGTCTCGTCGCGCAGCAGCAGGTCGAGGCCGCTGGCGGTGAGCGAGTCGATGCGCAGCGGCGGCACGGGCGGCGGCGCTGACGGGACGGCCTCGGCGGCCGGCGCCGGGACGAACCGCACGCCACCGACGGTCAGGCCGCCCGGCGACACCCCGACGCGCGCCAGCAGGCCGCTGACCTCCACCTGCGACAGGTGCGCGGCGCCGCTGCGCGGGCGCACGTCCGCCAACCCGACGTCCAGGCGCTGCAGTCCCAGCAGCGGCTCGCCCTCCGGCACAGCGCGCAGCGCGACGTCGGAGAGCGAGACCTCGCCCGAGAGCCCGCCCGAGAGGTCGAAGTCCAGCGGCCCGCGGCGCGGCCAGGACAGCTCGGCGTCGAGGCGCGCGGTCAGCACGCCGTCGGACAGGCCCGAGCCGTCCAGCGTGCCGGCCAGGGCGGGCAGCACCTCGGTCAGGCCCGCGCCGCGCAGGCCCCGGGCGCGCAGGTCCAGCGCGAGGCCCGGCCGCGCTGCGCTCGCGTCGAGGAACAGGTCGGCTTCCAGCGCGCGCGCCAGCGGCTCGGCGGCGGCGCGCAGCTCGAGGCGCACGGGCGCGAGGTCGTCCGCCGTGCGATCCAGCACGACCAGCGGCGCGGGCGCCGCGAGGCGCGCGTTCAGGACCAGCGGCACGCCGGGCTCGGGCCCGGACGCGTCGCACCAGCGCAACGGCCCGACGGCGAGGTCCAGGCGCTCGATGCGGAAGTCCTTGATCGGCAACGCGCCGAGGCGCCGGGGGTCGGGTGGCCCGGGCGCCGCGGGCGCGGCGGCGGGGTCCGCAGTCCCCGCCGGCGCGGGATGCATGAGCAGCCCGAGCGCGGACAGCGTGCCGCCCGGTCGCTGCTCGACGTCCAGCACGAGGCCCGACAGCGAGACCTCGTCCACGCGCAGCACGCCGCCCGGCGCGTCCAGCCGCGATGCGGCGAAGTGCAGCGATTCCAGTGCCAGCAGCGGACCGGGCGCGTCCGCTTCGCGCCAATCCAGCGCGGAGAGCCGCGCATCCAGGCGCGTGCCGCCGTCGGGCGCGGGGCCCGCCGTGAGGGCCAGTTGCGCGGAGAGGCGGCCATCCTGCAGCGCAGGCTCGAGGCCCGCGGGAAAGTACGCCTGCAGCGGCTCCAGGCGCACGCCGGCCGCGGCCAGCTCGGCGCGCGCCGCCACGCCGCCGGGCGGCAGCGCCAGCGTGCCGGCCAGGCTGAGCGGCTCGCACACGCCCGGCGCGCGCACGGCCAGCGCGAAGCGGCCCGGAGCGGCTTCGACGCCGACGGCCAGTTCCTCGGCCTGCAGCGTCAGCTCGACCGGCAGCTCGACGGCGGGCTCGACCGCGACGTCGCTCCAGTGCAGCGTGACGCGCGGGATCTCGACCTGGCCCAGCGCGAAGGGCGCGGGCGCCGAGCCTTGTGGCGCGGGCGTCGAGGCCGCGGCGGCGACGGGCGCGCCGCCGGTGAGGCGCAGCCCGCCCAGTGCCGGCACGCCGTCCGCGTCGCGCCGCAGGCGCACCTCGGCCGGCGCGACCTCGACCCGGTCGAGGCGCGTGCCGCCGTCCGCCGCGCGCAGGCCGGCCAGCGCGATGCGCGGGAAGGACAGCCAGGTCGTGCCGCCGTCGGTCCAGGTCAGGTCGCTGACGGCGAGGTCCGTGCGCGCGTCGGCACCGGCGCGCGCCTGCACGTCCAGCGACGCGCGCAGGTCGGCGTGCAGGTCGCGCGCGGCGAGGCCGGCGTCGGCCAGCCAACCGGACAGCGCGCCGGCGTGCAGGTCGGCCAACGCCACGACCAGCGCGGCGCCGAGGTCGCGCGGGGTCTCGAGCGCGCGCAGTTCGGCCTGCAGCTCCAGCGCGCCCCACGCACCGGGAGCAGCCAGCGACAGCGCCGCACGGCCCGCCGGACCGTCGGGGCCGCCGAAGCGCAGGCCCTCGGCCAGCATGTGCGGCGCCAGCGTGAGCGCGACGGGCGGCGAGACGGCGTCGTCCTGCACCGAGAACTCGGCGCCGTCCCAGGTGAAGCTGCCCACGGTCAGCGTCGCGGGTGCGGACGTCCCGGCCGGCGCACGAGCGGCGTCCGGCATCGGCGCCGCCGAAGCGACGGCCGGGACGGAGCGCAGGCCCGGCAGGCGCAGCGTCCCGTCGGCCTCGCGCGACACGGCCAGCACCGGCCCCGCGACGTGCCCGACGCCGACGTGCAGGCCGCCCTCCGGCTCCAGCTCCAGCTCCTGCAGCTCGACCGCCGCGAGACGCAGGCGTTCGTCGCCGTCGGCGAGCACCAGGTCGCGCAGCGCGACGCTGCCGCGCAGCAGGCCCGACGGATCGCGCTCGAAGGCCGCGCTGAAGCGCGCGGTGAGCGTCCCGTCGCGCAGGTCGCTGGCCCACCCGGCCGGCGCCAGCCACGGATCCAGCGCCGTCGCGCGCAGGCCACCGGCGCTCAGCGCCAGCTCGGCCGACGGCTCCGCGGCGAAGGGCAGCGCCCGACCCGTCAGTTCCAGCGTCTCGAACAGCCCGGGAGCGCGCAGACGCGCCCGAAGCTCGAGCGGTGCGTCGGGCGCGGCGTCGTCCAGCGGCCCCGCGGTCAGCTCGTCGAGGATCAGCGACAGCGCGGCCTGCGCGCCGACGCGCTCGTCGCGCCACTCGAGGCGCGCGTCGTGCACCTGCAGGTCCCGCAGCGCGAAGGACGTCGCTGGCGGGGGCCCGAGGCTGGACGCGACAGGCGGCTCCGGCGCGGACGCCAGCGCCGGAAGCAGGTCCAGCCCGGCCACGCCCAGCGAGCCGTCGGCGCGCGCGACCAGCGCCGCACGCAAGCCCGACACGCCGACGAGGTCGAGCGCCAGGCGATCGCGCCGGAGGGCTTGCAGCCCCACGGACAGATGGTCCAGCGCCAGGACCTCGCGGCCGTCGGCCAGCACGCGCGCCGCGGCGACCGCCAGCGATCCCTCGAGCTGGCTGGGACCGGCGCCGGCCGAGACGCGCGCCGTGATGCGGGTCTCGACCACGGCGTCGATGCGCCCGGCCGCGGCGCGCAAGCCCGCCGCGTCGAGCGCCGGCTGCAGCCGCGCCGGCTGCAGCCCGGCCAGGTCCACGCGCAACGAGACGCAGGCCTCCCTGGCCGATGTCTCGATGGCGGCGTCGGCGCGCAGCACGTCCAGCGCGGCGTTGAGCGCGCCCACGGGGGTTGCGCGCAACTCCAGGCGCCCCGTACTCCCGGGCAGCATGTCCGTCAGGCGTACGGCCAGCTCCAGCGCCGTCATGGCCGTCGGGTTCTGCGTGTCCAGCAACGTCACGCGCAGTGGTTCGATCGTCAGCCGCTGCACCGCGACCGGCGCGCGCAGGTCGAACGGCTCGGGTGCTTCCGGCTCCGGCTCGGGCGCGCCGGGCGGGCCGGCCAGCGCGTCCAGCAGCGGCCAGCGGCCGTCGGCGGCGCGCACCAGCGCAAGGCCCGCGTCCTCCACGTCGGCGCGCTCCACGCGCACGCTGCCGACGAGCAGCGCGGGCAGATCGAGGTCGACGTCGAGCAGGCGCAGGCTCGCGCCGCCGGTGGCCGGGACCGAGGCGTCGGTCGCGCCGGGCAGACGCAGCGACAGGCCCTCGAGGCGCAGCCGCGCGTCGTGCAGCCACAGCCGGCTGCCGTCGAGCCGCGCGTCGAGGCCGGAGGCGCCCAGCGCGGCTTCGAGCAGCGTCGTCAGCAGCAGGGCCAGCAGCAGGCGCAGCGCGAGCAGCACGAGCAGCCAGCGGCGCAGGCGGCGGCCCCAGGTCGGGCGCGCGGGTGCGGCGGGCGGCGGCGCCGGCAGGCGCGCGGTCACGGCGCGGATTCCGCGGGCGCGGCGGCGGCCTCGGCGCGCGCCAGCGCCGCGCGGCGCTGGTCCAGCGGCGCCAGCGGGTCGAAGCCGTCCGGCGCCAGCGCCCGCGCGGCCAGCCAGTCGCAGGCGCGCGTGCGCGCGGCGGCGCCGCTGTCCTCCAGCGCGATCAGGTTCTCGGCCACGAGACGGGCGGACAGCTCGGCCACCGAGGCGCAGGCGCCGGCGGCCTCCAGCAGCGTGGACGGGTAGCGCCCGGCCTCGCCGGCGTGGCGCAGGAGCAGCGCCAGCAGTTCGGGCGGCAGCGCGGCCTCGACGGCGCGCGTGGCCAGGAGCTGCACCGCGCTGCGCTCGAGCAGCCAGCCGAGGCCGCCGCCCTGCTCCACCAGGCTGGAGAGGTCGCGCCCGTCCGCCTCGACGCGCGCGACCAGCGCGGTCAGCAGCGCCTCGTCGGCCAGCAGCGCGAGATCGCCGGCCAGCGGCGCGCTCGCGACGTCGGCCAGGAAAGTCAGGGCGGAGCGCCGCGACCTTGCGTCGCGCAGGGCGGAGAAGGCCGAGAGGACCTCGCGCAGGAAGGACTCGTCGGCGGTCAGGCGCGAGGCGGATGCGCGCCGGCGCTCGGCGGCCAGGCGCGCGTCGCGCGCGGCGTGCGTGACGTCGGCGGCGTGCGCGGCGTCGCCGGGCCCGGGTGCGCGCGCCGACAGGGCCACCAGCAGCGCGGCGCGCGGGTGGTCCGGCAGGACCAGCGGCACGGCCAGCAGCAGCGGCGCGCCGTCGGTCGCCAGCGGGATCTGCAGCACGACCAGCTCGCTGCGCGCGCGCGGAGCAGCGTCGTCCTCGTCCAGGGGCGCGACCTCGCCCTGCAGCGCCAGCGCCACGACCAGCGTCTCCGCGCGCGTGACCAGCACGAGCAGGGGAGGCGTTGCGAGGTCCGCGAGCGGCGCGGGCAGGTGCAACGCGGCCGTCGTGCCCGCGAGCAGCGCCGTCGCCGGCGCGCCGCCGTCGACCGCCGGCAGCGAGCCGTCGTCCAGGGCGGCCAGCACGCGCGCGGCGGCAGCGCCCGCGCCCACCAACGCGCCCTCGGACAGCCGCGACAGGCCGCGCAGCGAGCGCTCGCCCTCGGCGCCCACGACCAGCCGCGCTTGCGATGCCAGGCGCTGCAGGCCCGCGTCCGACAGGCTGGGCACGGCCACCACGCGCGCCGTGAGCACCAGCGCGAGCTGCGGCTGTTGCTCCTCGGGCAGCTCGCCCAGCAACGGCAGCGCGCCGGTCAGCGGCGAGCCGCTGAAGTGACTGAAGGCCGGCGCCAGCGGCGGCGGAGCGAAGGGCGCGGGCCGCGACGCGGCGCAGGCGGGCAGCAGCAGCAGCACGCCGACGGAGCGAAAATGCATGCGCGAGGTTCTAGCATCCCGCGCCGGCTGGCCGGGAACGATCGCGCAACGTCCACGCCAGCACGCCGGCCAGGCCGAAGCCCAGCGCGTTGGGTGTGCCGTGCAGCACGCGCATCCACGGGATGTCCAGCCAGGCGATGCCGGCCGCCTGGCGCGTCCCGTACAGCGCCGCGAACAGCGCGCCGGCGGCCAGCGACAGGCCCGCGACGGCCCACAGCGCGCGGGCCGCGGCCGGCTCGCTGCCGCGCGCCGCCAAGCGCAGGTGCAGCCAAGCTACCAGCAGCCCCGCCGCCGCCGTGATCCACGCCGCCGCCAGCTCCAGCGCCGCGCCGCCGCCGAGCTGCGTGACCGTGATGCCCGCCGCCACCAGCGGCACGCCCGCCATCACGCCCCAGCAGGCGAGGCGCGCGGCGCGTCCCGGCAGCTCGCGCGCGGCGCGCGCCGCCAGCACCGGCAGCACGAAGCCCGCGTGGTGGAAGTGCACGCCGGTCAGCAGCACGATCACGTCCTCGAACTGCAGCGGTCGCACGCCGCCGCAGGCCAGCACGGCCCAGCCGGCCCCGACGGGCAGCAGCAGGCGCGCCACGTCCGGCGCCAGCTCCTCGGGCGCGCGCAAGCTGGCCCGCAGCCCGCGCGCCAGCACGCGCCGCGCGCCGCCGGCCGCGAGGAACAGCGTCACGGCCAGCCACGGCACGGCCAGGGCCGCGGCCACCGCCGCCGGTCCGCGATCCAGCGCCGCCACCAGCGACAGCGAGGCCGGCAGCAGCAGCGCGAGAAAGGCGCCGCGCACGCGCGCCGGCACCGGCTCGCAGTCGATGCGCGCGATGAGCCGCACGCACAGCGGCACCAGCACCAGCGGCGCCAGCAGCAGCAGCGCCTCGGCCCACGGCCGCTGGAAGGGATCGAAGGGGCGCGAGAAGGCCACGCCGACCCACACCGCCGCGCCCACCGCCGGCAGCATGCGCAGCAGCCGGTCCGGTGCCGGCGTCACGCCAGCGCCTCGCGCACCGCGCGCAGCAGCGCGGCGGGCGACTCGCGCCCGAAGCGCCGCTGCGACGCGCGCGCCAGCGGCAGGCCCGCCGCCACCCACCACGGGCCCGGCCGGGACACCGCCCGGATCTCGAAGCGCACGGGGGAGTCTCCGCCGGCCCACGTGACGCTGAAGCGCTCGGCGCCGCGCTCCACGTGCGCCGGCAGCGTGACGTACTCGTAGCCGGCGCGTCCGGGCTCGTCGAAGACGGCGCGCACGCGGCAGGCGCTGGCGAACCACGCGCCTCCGACGCGTGCCAGCATGGCCAGCACGTCGCCCGGGCGCGGCGGGCGCTCGCGGGGCTGGACGTCCAGCCACCCCAGGTCCACGTGGCGCCAGGCGAAGAGCGCGTCGCGCGCGGCGCGGAAGGCGAACGGGCCGCGCCCCAGCTCCAGCGCGTAGGTGTCCAGCACGAAGCCCGGCGGCGCGGCGGCGGGCAGCGGCGCGGGGAAGGCCGGCGCCGCATCGCGTTGCGTGGCGAGGAAGGCGGCGACGGCGGCGGGCGAAGGCCGCCGCAGCGACACGAGCGGGCCCCGGCCCACCGTCAGCCGTCCTTCTTCTTCACGACCACCGGCACGCGGCAGGCGAAGGACAGGCGCGGGTCGCCGCGCACGCCGGTGAGCAGCAGCGTCGAGAGCCGCGCCTCGGGCACGCCGCGGAAGCGCTCCTTGCCGTTCAGCTCGACCACGACCTCGCGGGAGACGTCCAGCAGGCGCTCGTCCAGCAGCACGTGCAGGCCGGCGGCCGGGCGGTCGGCCGTGATGCGCACCGTGTTCCCGGCCGGCAGCAGCTCGGCGTCGATGACGGCGCCGATCAGCGGCTCCTCCCACCACAGCCAGTAGAACTGGCGCTTCCAGCCCAGGGCCGGCTGCCACACCACGCGCGCGGCGTGCGGCGCGCGCAGCTTGTCCCTGACCTTTTCCATGTGGGCGCGCGGGCCACCGGGCGGCTCGTCGTGGCCGCGGCCGGAGACTTCCCAGTACTCGAAGTCGTAGCCGCCCCAGCGGCCGCGCGCCTCCTCGATGGCCTTGGCTGCGGCGCGGTTGGCGGCGGGCGGCACCTGCGGGTCGTCGTCGCTCTGGTAGGCCACGATGGCCACGTTGCGCAGGCTGGGAATGATGCCGTCGATGATGCCCACGACCTTGTCGCCCGGGCCGAACAAGGGCGTGGGCGCGCCGGCCGAAGGCACGATGGCCGCGACCATGTCGGCGTGGTGCGCGCCCAGCGTCCAGCTCCCGTAGCCGCCCATGGAGTGGCCGCCGAAGACCACGTGGTCGGGGTCGATGTCCCAGGTGCGGCGCGCGGCCTCGACGAGGTCCAGCACGAACTCCTCGGTGCCGGCGTCGGTCCAGCCGTGCTCGGTCTTCTCCAGCACCTCGGGGTAGATGGCCAGCCACTTCAGCTTCGACGCCGCGGCGTCGTGGAAGCTGGACGCGCTGTCGGCCTCGCCCGAACCCTCGCCGCCGCCGTGCATGCCGAGGAACATGCCCTTGGGCTTCTTCGTCTCGCCGCCCACGATGTACAGGCCGCGCTCCTCGTCCTCCCAGAACCAGCGCCGGCCGTTGTCCTTTTTCAGCGTGCGGCCCTGCTCCCAGCGTGCCTGCAGTTTCTTGCGCCAAGCCTCCACGTCCTTGGGCGACAGCGGGCCGGAGACGGCGTCCAACTCGACCAGCACGGCGGCGCGCTCGCTGCGGCCCTCGCGCGTGCGCTCGTCGGCAGCGAAGTAGCGCTCGACCAGCGCGTCCAGCGGGTCGAGCTTGCCCTTGGACTTCTGCGCGTGCAGCGGGGCAGCGGCGGCGAGCAGCAGCAGCAGTGCGACCGGCAGCAGCCGCGCGCGCGGGCTCACGCGTAGCGCCCCAGCCCGCGCCGCTCGAGCTCGGCCACCAGCGCCTTGACGCCCTCGGCGTCGTCGCGCCGGCAGACCAGCGTGGCGTCGGGCACGTGCACGATGACCAGGTCGGAGACGCCGCGCGCGGCGACCACGCCGCCACTGGCCGAGACGATCAGGTTCCGGCCGTCGAGCAGGACGGCGTCGCCCTGCGCCACGTTGCCGGCGGCGTCGGAGGGCAGCAGGCGCGCCAGCGCGTCCCAGGCGCCGACGTCGTCCCACTGCAGCGGCAGCGGCAGCAGCAGCGCGCCCGACACCTTCTCCATCACGCCGAAGTCGATCGAGGTCTTCGGCAGCGCGCCGTAGCGCGCGGACAGCTCGGCCTCCCAGCGCCGCGTGCCCCACGCGGGGCCAAGCGCGTCGAGGCCCCGGGCCAGCTCGGGCAGGTGGCGCGCGATGGCCGCGTCCATGGCGGCGGGCCGGAAGGCGAACAGGCCCGCGTTCCACAGGTGCGTGCCGCTGGCCAGCAGCTCGCGCGCGCGATCGAGCTGCGGTTTCTCGACGAAGGCCTCGAGGCGGAAGACCTCGCGCCCGGCGAAGGTGCCGGCGCTGGCGCCGCGGCGCAGCCAGCCGTAGCCGGCGGCGGGCCGGTCGGGCTGCAGGCCGAAGACCAGCAGCGCGTTGGGGTGCGCGGCCAGCGCCGCCTCGGCCGCGCGCAGGTGCTCGAGGTACGTGGCCACCGGCGACAGCACGTGGTCGCTGGGCATGGCCACGGCGACGGCCTGCGGATCCAGTCGCCCCAGCACCCGCGCCGCGAGGCCGATGCACGCGGCCGTGTCGCGGCCCTCGGGCTCGCCGATCACCTGGCGCGCCGGCACGCGCGGCAGCAGCGCGCGCACGGCATCCACGGTGCGCGCCGAGGTGACCACCATCTGCCGCTCGGGCGGGATCAGCCCGGCCAGCCGCTCGCAGGTCTCGACCAGCAGCGGGCGCGGCGTGCCGATGGGCAGGAGCTGCTTGGGGCGCTCCTTGCGGCTGGCCGGCCAGAAGCGCGTGCCGGAGCCGCCGGCCATGATGACGGCGAAGAGGCGGGTCACGGCGGGCTCGCGAGGTGGCGCCGCAGCTCCGCGGCCACGGAGGGCAGCTTGCGGGACGCCACATCCCAGACTGTTTCGAACTCGATGCCGGCATACCCGTGAATCAGCATGTCGCGCAGGTCCATCCGCGGATCACGCGACATAGATGGATTCTCGCAGGATCGCCGGACGCAGTTCCTCGCGCGACGCGCGTTCCGAGACCAGGTCGACGCGTGTTCCGAGCAGATCCTCGAGGAAGAACTTCAACCCGAAGTAGCGATCGTATGTCGCCGGGCCCTCGAAGCCGACCAGCACGTCGACGTCGCTCGACTCCGTGGCCTCGTCGCGAGCCGTCGAGCCGAACAGTCGCAGGCGCACGACGTCGAAGCGCACGCGCACCTCGGGAAGGTGCTGCCTGAGCAGGCGCATGGCCTCGTCGCGTCGCACGAGCGGCTCCCGTCTCCGGCAGGGGGCCGGAAGACGGTATTAGAACAGGCGCGCCGGGCCTGGCGAAGGTTCCACTCCCGTCACGCGTCGCCGCGGCCGCAACGGAATCACCCGAAGTGCTGGCTACTCCTGCACGCTGATCCGGACGGCGTTGCTGGCCACAAGCGTGTGCGGCACGCCGACGGCTCCTGGCCAGAAATACTGGCCGTAGACCTCGAGGCCCGCGAGCGCCGGGACGTCAGGCACCGGCAGGCGCGTCACGGCCCCGCCCAGCCCGTCGGCCACGGACGGAACCAGGGCCACGATCCGTCCCGGGTTGACCCAGATCCCGGCGCCTGAAGCCTGCAGCGGCTGGTCGAGCCCGTCCAGCGACAGCGCAAGGAAGCCCGTACCGCCGGCAGGCGCGCCGCTGCACGTCAGGCCGAAGCCGTCCTCCCCCACGAACGGCCCGGAGATCGCGCCGACGGCCAGCGGGCCCAGCGGGCCGGGGGTCGAGGACCCGTACTTGCCGACGCCCCTCGGCAGCATGGAGAGCTGGCCGACCCAGGCGGCTGACTCGCCCACGGGCGGACCGCTCGACACGAAGGTCGGCATGTAGGCGTCGGGGCTGGTCGGGAGGTCCGTGGACAGGGCGGTGAACGCGACGACGGCCGAGCCCATCGGCGTCAGCGCGCAGCACTTCATGCCATCCCCGTCGGCGCTGTTGCCGGGGATCAGAGTGGAGTAGTACAGCGCCGCGCCATCCGCGCTCAGCCGGCTCACGAAGGGATGTCCCAGGGTGGTCGGGTCCGGGGCCGCGAAAGCGCCCGGCGTCGTCGGGAAGTCGAGGGAATAGCTCTTGCCGACGACCGTCACGACGCCCGCGGAGTCGGCCGCGACGTCCCAGATCTCCTCGAAGCCGCCCGTGCCGAAGGACGTGGAGTAGATCACGCCGCTCAGGTCCGGGGTGAAGCAGGTGATGAATCCGTCGGTGAAGTTCCCGAAGGCGCCGGGGAACACCGGGTCGTACGCGCCCGGCGAGACGGGCCAGTCGACGCCATTGGCGTATCCGGCGACGATCGGAGCGCCGTCGCTGCGGACCGCGATGGCGCGAGGCCAGGCGCCGTCGATGGGGTTCCCCAAGCCCGTCGCGGCGAGCAACTGGGTTCCGTCGGCGGAGATGCGGGAGACGTGCAGCGCACCGGACCCGGCGAAGGCTCCGGGCGTGAAGGGGAAGTCGGTGTCCCACCCCCCTGCGCCGCCGGAGATGTACACCGACTCGTCGGGCGCCACGGCCATCGAGCGCGACGTCGCGTCCACCTCGCCGCCGAGATACGTGCACCACTTCAACGACGTGCCGTCGTGGCTCAAACGGCACACGAAGATGTCTCTGTCTCCGGTGAGGTCTTGGTCGTAGGCGTTCGTCGAGACCGGCAGGTCGCTTGACCGCGAGTCGCCGACAACGATGACGTCGTCACCGGAGACGAGCGCGGCGTGCTCGAACTGCTCGTCCCCGCTTCCGCCAAGCAGCGTCGAGAACACGAGTTCGTCGCCGGCAGCCGTGAGCCGCGTGACAAAGAGGTCGAGTTGCAGGCCGTCAGGCTTCGGTTTCAGGACTCCCGGAGTCGTCGGAAAGTCGATCTTCGTACGACCCGAGGTGACGATGTCGCCGTTGGAAGCAAGCATCACCGAGCTGGCATGATCGTCCATGAACCCGCCCAGGAACGTGGCAAAGACGAGCGCATCCATGTTGGGCGTCAGGCGCACGATGATGGCATCGGCCCACAAGTTGTACGGCGGAAGGAACGGGCCGTTGTAGCTCGGATCGTAGGCGTCCGGCGTCGAGGGAAAGTCGATCCCTCCCCTTCCGGCGACGATGACGTCGCCGTTCTCGGCGACAACGATGCCCTCGAATTCCTCCTGGACAGGGCCGTCGAGGTACGTGCCCGCCTCGACGGCGCCGCTCACGGCCAGTCCGACCAAGCCGGAATCCGCGGGAAGCGAGGCCTGGCCAGGTTGCATGGCAACGCTAGCGACGAGACCGAGGGAATCGATCAGCGACTCAGCATCCGGTCCTGCTTCGTGAGCCACCAATGAAAGGCGGCCCGACCCCAGCGTGGCTCGAATCTGGACGTTTCCGCAGTCGTCGCGCGCAATGACCTCCCCGTAGTGCGAAAGCCGTCGTCGCCACCTGGCGGGATCAGCACCCAGGAAGAGGTTGATCTGACCTGAACGCCTGTCCTCAGCCGTCCAGTTCAAGGGCACGGCACTGACCCAGCGCTTGACGGTGGGTGACTCCCCGGCCTCTGCTGGTCGCCGCATCGTCAGGATGCCGTCTGGGCGAAGCGAGATGGCCATGCACCCCACGCGGGTTTCAAAGCCTTGTCCGTCCGCCGACACGATGAACCCGATGCCAGCGGCCAACCCGCCCTCGGACAGTGCCTGCTGCGCCTGCACGCCGGGCAGCATGAACGCCGCCGTGAGCGCGATGTGGAAAGCCGAATGAAGCGTCATGCCGACTTGCCCGCTACGGAATCCTGACCCACTCGATGTTGCTCGGCCGGCCGATGGAATCGACCACCGTGAGCATGTAGTACCCGGGGGGAGCGATGAAGTTGTTCCAGGGCATCCTCACGTCGAACTCCTTCTCGTCGCCGGCCAGGACGATCCAGGGCGTCGTCGGAAGCATGATGTACCGCTGGTTGGAGTCGTACGCGTGGGTGTTCACGCTGGGCCGGAGCAGTGCGACGCGGAACTCCCCCGTCTGGCTGCCCTGGATGTTGACCCGGAGCGTCACGTCATCGTTGAGCCCCGGCGTGTGCGTCTCGATGAACGTGATCTGCGGCCGGGGTCCGCTGAAGAAGTACCACGGGTTGTAGATCTCGACGCTGTGCCGGCCTGGGTCCGGCACACCAGCACACGAGTCGACCCCGCCGGCCGTGGCAATGGCGCCGCCGGGCGGCAGCAGCACGGCCGTGCCGTGGTACTCGCGCGGCTCGCTCATGGGCGCCAGTTGCGTCCAGCTCGTCGTGTTTCCCGTCGTGAAGATCTCCGGCGGTCGGAAGCGCTCGACCGTCAGCCAAGCCGTCAGCGTCAAGGCGGCGTCCTTCCCGACGCCGGCCAGGGTCACGAACGACCCGTCCAGCGTCACGACGGTGTTCGCCTCCACGCGCTCCCGGAACAGCGACGGCGCCGCGACCCACGGGTTGGGACCGAGCGGATCGGCGTTCGGTCGGGGGTTGACCATCTTGACCACGGCCGTGCTCGCGTTGATGCCCGGATTGCAGAAGTAGAACTCGGTCTCGGCGCCTCCGATGTGGTAGACGACCTCGACGAGGGACGCGTCCGTCCCGCCGCGGGCGTCCACGATGTGCACGACGTTGTAGCTGCGCTTCGGATCCTCGCCGGCCGGCGGCGTCCAGACCGGTCCGGGCAGCCACCGGTCCTTCTCCGTGTCCGTCGGGCACTGGTTCTCGCGCAGGAACAGCGGTTGCTTGTGGACCCGCATGACGTGGCCCGGGCTCCGCGCGAGCTGGACGGCGCGCGGGTAGTCCAGGAGCCCCTGAATGCTGGTCGTCGAGCAGGAACTCAGCGACGTGACGCCGTAGACCGTGTGAGCGGGGTCCCAGGCCAGCGAGAGCCCGGTGACGGTACCGGTCTGGTAGCGGGTGTCGGCGTCGAAGACCGGAAAGCCCTCGTGCCCGAGCGCGACGACGCGGCCTTGGTCGTCGAGGATGCCCGTCGCGTACCAACGGGCGTCCTGCATGTCCGCCAGGCGGACGAACGCGGGACTCGACTGCGGCGGATCGTAGTAGACGTTGTCGTACAGGTACACGGCCTTGTGGCCGTAGGCGTCGTTGCCCGACTGGCACTTCTCGAAGCGGTCCGTGCCGCCGATCGTGATCAGGCGGCCGAACGCGTCAAAGGTCTGGCCGCCGCAGAAGAGGTCGCGCGCGCCGGACAGGACAGCAGGGTCCACGTCGATCGTGTGGAACGTCGTCACGTCGCGCCCAGGCCGCCAGAGGAAGACCTGGAACGGGCCCGGGTTGGCCGGCTGGCACGGCGAGCCGCGACGGCACCAGAAGAGCACGGACGGGTCGTTGACGGGTGGCATCACTCCGCCGGGCGGCGGCAGGACGGCGGCGTGCGCGATCTCGGCCCAGGCGGCGGCGTCGATCGCCAGCTCGTACGGACCATTCCACTGTCCGCAGCCGCCGGTTCCCTGTGTGCAGACCGGCATCGCGGGGACACTGGCGATGCCTTCGCGCACCAGGGAGAACTGGGCTGCCCCTTGGAGCGGCCAAGCGGCCGTCACCGCGACGAGCGCCACGACCCGTGACAAACGTGAACGACCAACCAGCGCCTCGAAGACCATGGCCCGATCTCCAGTCGTGCGGATTGCCAAGACAAGACGAGGCAGCCTAGCACGACGTGCCGCGACGGGCTGGGGGCCTCGCCAACGGAATGTCAGGTCGGTGAATGGCACCAAGGCCACGGCTACAGCCGGCTCAACGCCTTTTCGTCGGCGTGCAGGCCTCCAGCACGAACTCCCGCCACACGGCTTCGAACTCGAGCATCGACGGGCACTCGGTCCTCGCGCGCGGCGACGTGCCTGCGAGTTCGCCCGTGGTCCATGCGCTCGGCCACAATCCGGCAGGCGAGATCCGTGCGCAGAACCGTCGGGAGGATCAGGGTGGGATCAAGCGGCTGCGACCCTTGCACCGCCAGGCCCGCCAGGCCGGCGGGGCCTCGCCGCCCCCCTCAAGCCGCGTGCGCTCCGTGCCCGCCGTGCCCGCGCCGCCCGCCGCGCGCGCGCCGCGGGCGCGGTGGCGTGGCGGGCCCGGGCGTCCCGAGCGCGGCCGCCGCCGCGGCCTCGGCCGCCAGCGAGGCCCCCGCCGCCTCGGACGGCAGCGCGACGGGCGCGGCCGGCAGCGCGACCTGCACCGCCGCCGCACCCGCCGCGCCGTCCTCCGCCCGCTCGGGCTTCACGTACACGCGCCGCACGCGCTTGCCGATGGAGCAGCAGACCTCGTACGGGATGGTGCCGATGAGCGTGGCCAGCTCGGGCATGCCGATGGCGTGCGCGCCGTCGCTGCCGATGAGCGTGACCACGTCGCCGGTGCGCACGCCGGGGATGTGCCCGACGTCCAGCATGGTGTAGTCCATCGAGATCGCGCCGACGATCGGCGCCAGCGCGCCCTGCACCAGCGCGCGGCCGCGGTTGCTGAGGCGGTAGGAGAGGCCGTCGTTGTAGCCGATGGGCAGCGTGGCCACGCGCGTGGCGCGCGCGGTGACGTGCGTGCCGTTGTAGCCGATGGGCGTGCCGGCCGGGACGTCCTTCATGTACACGACCTGCGTGCGCAGGCTCATCACCGGCTCGAGCGGGCCCGCCACCGCGGCCTGCTCGGGGCCCAGCACGCCGTAGAGCGAGATGCCCGGGCGCACCAGCGGCAGGCTCGCGCCTTCGCCGCCCAGCAGCGCGGCGGTGTTGGCCATGTGCACCAGCGGCGGATCGAGGCCGTCGGCGCGCAGCTCGGCCAGCAGCGCGGCCAGGCGCTGGTGCTGCACGCGCGTGAAAGGGTGGCCCGGGCGGCTGGCGCTGGTGTGCGAGGCCAGGCCCTCGAACTGCAGGTGCGGGCTGCGCGCGACGGCGCGCGCCAGGTCCAGCGCGCGGCCCGGCAGCACCCCCAGCCGCCCCATGCCGGTGTCCACCATCAGGTGCACGCGCGTGCGCCGGCCCTGGCGGCGGCTCTCCTGCTCCAGCGACTCGACGCGCTCCATCGAGTGCACGCACACGCGGATCTCGTGGCTGACGACCTGCGCCTCCTCCTCGGGAATGATGGTCCCGAGGATCAGGATCGGCGCAGCCAGGCCCGCCGCGCGCAGCTCGAGCGCCTCGTTGCTGTCGCCCACGCCGAAGCCCCACAGGCCCGGCTGGTCGAGCAGCGCGCGCGCCACCGGCACCGCGCCGTGGCCGTAGGCGTCGGCCTTGACCACCGCGAGCACGCCGGTGCCCGCCGGCAGCCGCGCGACGACGCGCGCCATGTTGCGCTGCAGGGCGCCGAGGTCAATCTCGGCCCAGGCCCTGTGTCCCGACCCGCTCATCGAACACGATCTCCGCGTGCGACCTCTTCAGATAGAGAGGCCGCACTCCCTCCGGCGGATCACCGCCGAGGAGGAGCCGTGGTCTCCCAACCGCGGCGACATCGTACGGGTCGGGAAAGGGTTCACGAAGAACGCTGATGGAAGAGTCCGCGGGCCGCGGATCGGCGTCGGCGCCCGCCACCAGCCGCGGCGCGGCGCGCTCAAGTGGAAGGCCGATCGCACCGACAAGCGCGGCCGGCGCGCCGGCGGCGACGTCGCCGCGCTCCCAATCCGAACGGTAGGCCTCGCCGCGCCGCGCGTCGAGCAGCACGATGACCAGCCGGGTGTCCGGATTCGCGCGGAAGGCGGCGCGCGCGCAGGCGGCCGAGGTCACCACGCCGGCGAGGCGCGTGCCGGCGGCCAGCGCCAGCGCCCGCGCCAGCGCCACGGCCGCGCGCGCGCCGGTGTAGCTGCCAGGGCCCACGCCCACGGCCACGCCTGCCAGGTCGCCGGCGCGCAGGCCGCGCGCGGCCAGCAGCTCCGCGACCGCCGGGGCGAGGCGCGCCGTGCCCGGCTCCGGCCGTTCCGGTTGCCAGGCGCCCCACGGCTGGCCGTCGGGCCCCAGCAGCGCGACGCACGGCCGCAGCGTGCTGGCGTCCAGCGCCAGGACCGGCCCGCCGGCCGAAGCCGCGCTCACGGGCGCGCGGCCTGCGCCGCGATGTCCGCCGTCCAGGCCTCGGCCAGCTCCCGCGCCAGCCGCTGCACCACGCCGGCATCCAGGCCCTCGACCATGACGCGCGCCAGGTTCTCGGTGCCGGAATAGCGCAGCACGAGACGCAGGTCGTCGCCGTGACGCGCCTGCGCGGCGCGCGCCGCGGCCTGCAGTCCGGGCAGGCCGTCGACCGGGGGCTTGGCCGCGACCAGCACGTTCAGCAGCACCTGCGGCACGCGCGGCACGGCGTCGATGACCTGCGCCAGCGTGGCGCCCGAGCCGGTCAGCGCCTCGAGCAGGCGCAGGGCCGTGTACAGGCCGTCGCCCACGTAGTGGCCTCCGTCCAGGAACAGCACGTGACCGGAGGCCTCGCCGCCCAGCGCGAAGCCGCCCGCCTGCAGCGCGGTCAGCACGTGCCGGTCGCCGACCGGGCAACGCGCCAGGGCGACGCCGCGCGCGTGGAGCGCGCGCTGCAGGCCGAGGTTGCTCATGACCGTGGCCACCAAGGTGGCGCCCGGGAGCTGGCCGCGCGCCAACAGCCACGGCCCGAGGAAGCCCAGCACGTGGTCGCCGTCGGCCTCGCGGCCCTGCGGGTCGACGAACAGCACGCGGTCGGCGTCGCCGTCGAAGGCCAGGGCGAGGTCGCAGGCGCCGGGTCCGGCGAGCACGCGCGCCCGCAGCGCGTCCAGGTGCGTGGAGCCGCAGCCCTCGTTGATGTTGCGGCCGTCGGGCCGGTGGTGCAGCGGCGTGACCCGCGCGCCCAGCGCCGCCAGCACCGCCGGCGCGCTGGCGCAGGCCGAGCCGTTGGCGCAGTCCACCAGCAGCGCCTGGCCCTGCAGCCGCAGGCCGGCGAAGCGGCGCCGCATCCAGTCGACGTACTCGCGCGCGCCGTCGGCCGCGAGCACGGCGCCGCGCGGCGGGCGCGCGGGCTGGCCCTCCAGCGCGGCCACGCGCGCCTCGAGCGCGGCTTCGGCCGCATCCGGCAGCTTGAGCCCGCCGGCGCCGAAGACCTTGAGGCCGTTGTCGGCCCACGGGTTGTGCGAGGCCGAGACCACCACGCCCAGCGCCGCGCCGCGCGCGCGCAGCGCCAGCGGCAGGCCGGCCGTGGGCAGCACGCCGAGGTCCGTGACGCTCGCGCCCTCGCCCAGCAGGCCTGCGGCGAGGGCCGCGCCGATGGCCGGCCCGGACTCGCGCGTGTCGCGCGCCAGCAGCACCGCGCCGCCGCGCGCCTGCTCGCCCAGCGCCCGCCCGAGGCGCGCCAGGAAGTCGGGCACCAGCGGGAACTCGCCCGCCCGGCCGCGGATGCCATCCGTGCCGAACCAGCGCCGGCTCACGGACCTTCCACCAGCGCCTCGAGCGTGAACTCCACCACGGGCGGTCCGCTGACGCCGATGCCCATGACCTGCACGTCCTGCGAGAAATCGAGCGTGAAGCACTGGAGCGGGACGCGGTTGGAGCCTTCAGTCAGGCTGGGCAAGCTCCAGTCGAGCTGCGGCCGAATCCTGGTCAGCAGCTCCTCCTTGTTGTTCACGTAGCGCCCCAGCTCGGACTGCGGCCCGCGCACCCGGACGTCCACCGTCTCCGGCGGGCGGTTGACCAGCGTGAAGCGCCGCAGCTTGAGCGCGTCCTCGTTGCGATAGTCCACCGCGACCAGCACCAGGTCCAGGTCGATCGGCAGCGGGACGACCGGCACGGTGACCAGCACCTTGCCGGTCGGCGTGCCCAACGCGAGCAACTCGCGCTGCGCCGCGTCGGACAGGGCCACGTTCTGCTGCACGGTCGCGCCGCGGCCGTCGACGGAGACCGGCGCCAGCAGCAGCAGCAGGCGCCCCGCGGCCAGGTCGTCCATGGCTGCGGCCGGGCCGCTCACGTCCACCTGCGAGGGCAGGAGCGTGGCGCGCTCCTTGTCGGCCTGGAAGCCCTTGGCCGGCTCGCCGCCCAGCGCGACGTTGGCCGGGCCCAGCGACAGCGTGCGCGTCACGCGCCGCGCGAGCTTGACGTGGATGTCCACGGTGGATTCGCCGTTCAGGCGGAAGAGGGTCAGCTCGGGCGACTCGCCGCGGCTGCGGAAGTCCTCGCGGCCCAGCGTGCGGCTCACGTCCACCCAGCCCGCGAGGTTGCCGCCGAGGTCGCGCTCGGTGAACTCCAGGTAGGCCCACATGTTGAGGCCCTGAACGTCGTCGCGCAGGCCCTTGACCTTGAGGGTCACCTTCAGCGGCCGGACGTCGCGCGCGATGAGCGCTGGCGGCACGACCAGGTAGATGGCCGGCAGCTCCGTGCTGGCGCGGTCGGCCGCGGCCTCGTCCAGCGTCTGCACCAGCTTGACGGCCAACTGGCCGCCGCCGTCGTCCAGCACGGCTTCCTCGAGCATGGCCCACGTGAACAGCGCCAGCACCAGCGCCGTCAGCTTGCGGCCGATGTCGTTGCGCATGGCGGCCCACGCCTTCTGGCCCACGCTCATCGCCCGTTCTCCCGGCCGCCCTCGAGCGCCTCGGAGAGCAGCTCCTCCAGTTGCGCCGGGTCGGCCACCCGCTCCAGGCGACCCTGCTGCGCGATGCTGATGCGCCCGGTCTCCTCGCTGACCACCACGGCCACGGCGTCGGACTCCTCGGTGACGCCCAGCGCGGCGCGGTGGCGCGTGCCCAGCTCGCGCGAGACCGAGGTCGACTCGGTCAGCGGCAGCATGCACGACGCGGCCACGATGCGCCCCTGGCGCACGATGACCGCGCCGTCGTGCATGGGGCTCTTGGGGAAGAAGAGCGACTCGAGCAGCGCGCCCGACAGGGCCGATTCCAGGGGCACGCCCGTGTCCTGCAGGCCCTTGATGCCGGTGTTGCGCTCGAAGACCACCAGCGCGCCGTGGCGCCGGCGCGCGAGCGCGCGGAAGGAGTTGGCCAGGTCGGCCACGTGGCCGTCCACGCCCGTGGAGCGGCCGGTGCGCGACAGCGCCAGGAAGCCGCGCCGCAGCTCGGGCTGGAACAGCACCACCAGCACCACGGCCGCCACCGGCAGGAGCTGGACGGCCGCGAACTCGAGGCGCGGGAAGCTGATGCCCAGCAGCATGCGCAGCCCGATGAGCGAGACCACGATCAGGCCGCCCAGCCGGAGCACGCCCTTGAACACCGACAGCCCCGCCTTGCCGTGCAGGAAGCGCAGGAAGGCGTAGAAGACGCAGAACAGCAGGGCCACCTCGATGATGGCCGAGACGATGTCGCGCGCGCGCTCGGGGCCCTCGTCCCCGAAGAACACCTCCTGCGGCAGCACCTGCTGCGGCAGCAGCGGCTTGCCGCCCAGGTCCTGCAGCAGCAGCAGCGCGCGCAGGATCACCGGGCTCCGGCCGCCCCCGGGACGGCCGCCGGGTCCAGCGGCGCGCCCGCGCAGGCCAGCACGGTGCGGACGGTGGCGCCCAGCAGCGTGTCGGGCGTGCTGGCGCCCGCGGTGAAGCCGATGGTGACCGGGCCCCCGGGCAGCCAGCCGCGCGTGCGCAGGAGGTCGTCCGTGGCCGGGTCGCGGTGCGCGATCTCGTCGGCCGTGATGCTGTCCGGCCCGCTGACGTGGTAGCTGGGGAAGCGCCCGTCGCCCACGCGCGTGAGGTTACGGGTGTTGGAGGAGTCGTAGCCGCCGACCACGATCATCAGGTCCAGCACGCCGCCATGGGCCAGGTCCTCGACGGCGTCCTGGTTCTCCTGCGTGGCGCGGCAGATGGTGTTCAGCTCGCGGAAGTGCGCGCGCGCGCCGTCCTCGCCGTCGCGGTCGGCGATGGCCTGGCGGATCATGCCCTCGATCTCGCGCGTCTCGCTGGCCAGCATGGTGGTCTGGTTGACCGTGCCGATGCGCAAGAGGTCGCGCGCCGGCTCGAAGCCGGCCGACAGCGCACCCGCCGGCAGGCGCGCGGCCAGCGCGGCAGCCTGCTCGCGGCCGCGGATGACGTCGGCCACCAGGGCGGCCTGCCCGCGATCGGCCACGACCACGTAGCGCCCGCCGCGCGAGGCGATCAGCGAGCAGCTCGCGCGCGTCTCCTCGTGCCGCACCAGGCCGTGGATCACGGTGGTGAAGCCGTCCTTGACGTAGCTGAGCGTGCGCTTGTGCGGCTTGATGACCCACGGGCAGGTGGTGTCCACCACCGTGCAGCCCAGCTGCCTGAGGTGCTGCATGTCCTCGACCGTGGCCGAGAAGGCCGGGATGACCACCACGTCGTCCGAGCGCAGCTCGCCGTCGGCCTGCGGATCGCTGAACGGGCCGCGCACGAAGCGCACGCCGCGCGCCTTGAAGTCCGCGTTGACGTGCGGGTTGTGGATGATCTGGTCCAGCAGCCACAGGCGCCGCCCGGGAAACTGCGCCAGCGCGTCCCAGACCATGGCCACGGCGCGGTCCACGCCCCAGCAGAAGCCGAAGCTGCGCGCCGTGCGCACCGTGACCCGGCCCGAGCGCAGCACCCCCGCGCCGCCACGCAGCGAATCGATCAGCGGGCTCTTGTACGAGTACCGCTCGAGGGGATTGTCGTAGCGATCGTGCGCCATGCGCGTGTGCCGGACGGGGCCTGTCGCCCCACGGTAGCCGGCGCACGCGGGCGGCGCCACCGCGCGGCGGCGCGTGGCGCGTCCGTGACCCCCGTCGGTGCGGTCCGCCCGGCTGCTACGATCCCGGCCCCTCGTTCCGGAAGGCCCCTTGAGCGACGCGATCCGCCTCACGTCCGTGGGCAAGACCTTCGGCGAGCACGTCGCGGTGAGCGACCTGTCGCTGGTCGTGCCCGCCGGCCGCATCTACGGCTTCATCGGGCCCAACGGCTCGGGCAAGACCACCACCCTGCGCATGATCCTGCACATCCTGCTGCCGGACTCGGGCACGGTGGAGGTGCTGGGCCAGCAGGTGCGGCGCGCGGCCTCCGACCGCATCGGCTACCTGCCCGAGGAGCGCGGCCTGTACAAGAAGCTGAAGGTGCTGGACCTGCTCGTGTACTACGGCGCGCTCAAGGGCCTGCCGCGCGCGCGGGCGCGGCAGGCCGGGCGCGAGTGGCTGGCGCGCCTCGGGCTGCAGGACTGGTCGGAACGCAAGGTCGAGCAGCTCAGCAAGGGCATGGCGCAGAAGGTGCAGTTCATCGCCACCGTGCTGCACGCGCCCGAGCTGCTGATCCTGGACGAGCCCTTCTCGGGCCTGGATCCGGTCAACCTGCAGGCGCTGCGCGACGCCATCCTCGAGCTGAACCGCGCCGGCACGACCGTGCTGTTCTCGACGCACGACATGTCCATGGCCGAGCGCATGTGCGACCAGATCGGCATGATCTTCCGCGGCCGCAAGGTGCTGGACGGCACGCTGGACGAGATCCAGCGGCGCTACGGGGACGACACGGTGCGCCTGCGCGCGGCCGACGCGCGCGCCGCGCTGGACGGCCACCCGGCCGTGGCCGGCGTGCTCGACATGGGCCGCTACCAGGAGCTGCGCCTGGCGCCCGGCGCCGACCCGCAGGCGCTGCTGGCGCACCTGGCGGCGCGCACGCGCGTGGACCTGTTCGAGGTCGCGCGGCCGTCGCTGCACGACATCTTCGTGCGCATCGCCGGGCCCGAGGCCGACGCCGCCGCGCGCGCCTCGTCCGGCGCCGCCGCCGGGGAGGCCGGCTGATGGGCAAGGCCCTGGTCGTCGCCCGTACCGAATACCTGCGCGCCGTGCGCACCAAGGGCTTCGTCATCGGCGTGATCCTCATGCCGGTGCTGATGAGCGGCGGCTGGATCGCCGGCAAGATCAGCGAGGAGGCCGCCGACGTGGCCGACCGGCGCTTCGCCGTGGTCGACCGCTCGGGCCTCGTGCTGCCCGAGCTGCTGCGCGCCGCCGCCGCGCGCGACGCCCGCGGCATCTGGAGCGCGGACGAGCCGCGCGAGCAGGAGCGGCCGCGCTTCGTCCCCGAGGAGCACCGGCCCGCGCCGGGCGAGGACCCGATCGTGGCGCTCTCCGACCGCGTGCGCGACGACGAGATCTTCGGCTTCCTGGTCGTGGGCGCGGGCGTGCTGGCGGCGCCTCCCGCGCCCGGGCCGGACGGCCAGCCCGCCCCGGACCCGGCCGACCGCGAGCTGTCCTGGTACACCGACACGCCCACCTACGAGGACCTGCCCGACTGGATCCGCGCGCAGGTGGGCGACGTCGCGCGCGACCAGCGCCTGGCCGGAGCGGGCATCGACCGCGGCCTGGTCGAGCGCCTGACGCAGGGCGTGTGGGTGCGCACCATGGGCCTGGCGCGCGTGACCGCGGCCGGCGAGCTGCGCATGGCGCAGGAGTCCAGCGAGGCGGCCACCAAGCTGCTGCCGCTGATCCTGTCGCTGCTGCTCTTCATCCTGGTCATGAGCACCGCGCCGGCGCTGCTGAACACGGTGCTCGAGGAGAAGATGCAGAAGATCGCCGAGGTGCTGGTGGCCACGGTCGATCCCTTCGACCTGCTGCTGGGCAAGCTGCTGGCCACCACGGGCGTGGCGCTGACGCTCTCGGTCATCTACCTGGGCGCGGGGCTGGTCTTCGCGGGCACCTCGGACGTCGTGCCGCCGCAGGTCCTGCAGGCCATCACGCCGGCCACGCTGGCCTGGTACTTGCTGTTCCAGGTCATGGCGCTGCTCAGCTACGGCGCCATCTACGCCGCCATCGGCGCGGCCTGCAGCGAGATCCAGGACGCCCAGAACCTGATGGGCCCGCTGATGATCATCACCATGGTCCCGCTGTTCTTCATCGGGCCAGTGCTGTCCACGCCGGACGGCACGCTGTCGCGGGTGCTGTCGCTGGTGCCCACGGCCACGCCCATGCTGATGATGATGCGCGTCTCGGCGCCGCCCGGGCCGGCCTGGTGGGAGCTGGTCGCCGCCGTAGTCATCACGGGCGCCTTCACCTTCGGCTGCGTGTGGGCCGCCGGACGCATCTTCCGCGTGGGCATCCTGTCCCAGGGCCAGTCGCCCAGCTGGCGCCGCCTGGCGCAGTGGATGCGCGAGCGGTAGCGATCCCGCTCCCCGGTGGATCGACGCGCGCGCGGCGCGGTAGCATCGCGCCCCATGCAAGCCCACGCCCACGACAGCCACGGCCCCGCCGCGCACGGTCCCGACGCCCCCGCCCGCGGCGCGCGCGACCCCGACTTCGGCTCCTGGCTCGGCGCGACCCTGCTGCTGGTGCTGGGGCTGCTGCTGATGTTCGCGCTGCCGGCCCGGCACGCGGCGGGGCCGCTGCTGGCCGCTCACGGGGCGGGCGACGAGCACGCCACGGACCACGCCGGCGCGGGCCACGCGCAGCCCGGCGCGACGACCCCGCCGGACAAGCGCACCGAGCAGCAGCGCATCGCCGATGTCTTCGGCGTCATGGCAGGCCACGGGTTCTCGGACGATTCGGTGCCGCCCCAGGTCAAGGCGGAGGTCGAGCACATGATCCGCGTGGTGGCCGAATCCGACGCGACCTTCACCCTCGCCCTCGAACCCAGGACGCCGGGCGAGACGGCCGCCTTCCTGCTCGAGCACTGGAAGCGCCTGCAGGGCGAGATCTACTCGAGCGAAGCCTTCCTGGTGCGCTCGCTGGGCCGCAAGCTGATCAACGACAAGGCGCACCGCATCCGCTTCAAGGACGGCAGCGACAGGCCGCTGCGCGTGTGGCTGCAGGAGCAACGGGACCTGTTCAGCGCGCGGTGACGTCGTCGGGGGCTGCCGGGGAGCTTTGCTCCCTTGCGGCCCGTGGGGCCGCTGCGGGAGCAAGTCACCCCGGCAGCCCCCGACGACGTCTGCGCGCACAGACCGAGGGCGTTGAGTCGGTGCCGCGAGTCGCTCGCGGGCGGAAGCTCCGCTCCGGTCCATGAAACGTCCAACTCGCTCCCGCCCGCGGCTCCCGCGACGGAGGTGAACTTCCCTCGCGGAGCGGGTGGCGGCGCCTTGGCTGGCGCCGCTGGGCGGGCACGAAGACTGCGTGACCGGCCGGTGCGCACCGAGGCGCGGCGAGGGTCCCCGCGGCTCGCGTAGCCCGGAATCACCGTGCCCGGCGAGCGCGCTCCGGAGGCGCCGCGCAGCGGCGCCTGCCGAGGCGGCGATCACTGCGCAGCAAGCTCTGGTCGTGCGCGGGGAGCTTCGGCGCCCGCGCGCGCGTGGCCCGCGCCCGGGCCGATGCTGCGGGCGCCGGAGCGGTCGCGGCGAACGCCCTGCGCCGCCAACGCATCCCGTCTGCCGGTGACGCCCACCGCTCGAAGGACCGACCCCGTGCACGCGGGCGTCGTCGCGGGGCCGCCGGGGTGACTTGCTCCCGCAGCGGCCCGTCTCTCCGGGCCGCAAGGGAGCAAGTCACCCCGGCGGCCCACGACGACGCCTCCGCGCTGCCCTGCAAGCCCCCACCACCGCCAGCGCGTCGGCGGCCGCGCGCGCGTCGTGCACGCGCACGAAGTCCACGCCGGCCAGCGCGGCCAGCACGGTGACGGCCGTCGTGGCGTGCTCGCGGTCGCCGGTGGCGCGGCCGGTGAGCGCGCCGAGGAAGCTCTTGCGCGAGGCGCCGAGGACCGTGCGGTGGCCCAGCGCCACCAGCCGCGGCAGGGCGGCCAGCAGCGCCACGTTGTCCTCGACGCGCTTGCCGAAGCCGAGGCCAGGGTCCAGCAGGATGTCGGTGCGCGCGATGCCGGCCGCCTGCGCGCGGCGCGCCGCCGCAGCCAGCTCGGCCAGCACCTCGGCGGGCGCGTCGTCGTAGCTCGGAGCGTCCTGCATCGTGCGCGGCAGGCCGCGGCGGTGCATCAGGATCACCGGCAGTTCGGCCGCCGCCGCCATGCCGGCCAGCGCCGAATCGTCCTGCAGGGCCGAGATGTCGTTGAGCAGGTCCACCGCGTCCAGCTCGAGCGCGCGATCGAGGATGACGGCGCGCGTGGTGTCCAGCGAGACGGGCACCGGCACGGCCGCGCGCAGGCCGCGCAGCACGGGCAGGAGGCGCGCCCACTCGACCTCCGGCGGCGGCGCCTCGCTGCCCGGCCGGGTGCTGACGGCCCCCACGTCCAGCACGGCCGCGCCGTCCGCGACCAGGCGCACGGCCTCGGCCAGAGCCGCGTCGGAATCCACGCGCTCGTGGTCGGGCGCGCCGGAGACGAAGCGCCCCCCGTCGCTGAAGCTGTCGGGCGTGAGGTTGAGGACCGCCAGGACGCGCGTGGCGCCGGGCGACGGCAGGGGCCGCCGGCTCACGCCGGGCCGGGCACCGGCAGTCCGTCGCCGGCCAGACCCGGCTCGGGCCTGTCGGCGCGCGGCGGGGCCGGCTTGGCGGGCACGGCGATGGGCGGTTCGGAGGCCGACGTGCGCGGCGGCGGCGGGGCGTGGCGCAGGTTCTCGTGGCGCGCGCCGCCCAGGATGGCGCGCACCTCGTCGCCCGAGATGGTCTCGTGCTTGAGCAGCATCTGCGTCATCTCCTCGGCCTCGGCGCGGTGCGCGGTGAGGATGCGGTGCGCCTCGTCGTGGCTCTTGTCGAGGATCGAGCGCACCTCGTGGTCGATGGCCTCGGCTGTGGCCTCGGAGTAGTTCTTGCTGCGCAGCAGCTCGTCGCCGAGGAAGACCTCGCCGCGCTTCTCGCCCAGCGCCACGGGGCCGAGCGCCTCGCTCATGCCCCACGAGCACACCATGGCGCGGGCCAGTTCGGTGGCGCGCTCGATGTCGTTGGCCGCGCCGCCGCTGATGTCGTCGCAGAAGATCTCCTCGGCCACGCGCCCGCCGAAGAGCACGGTCAGCATGGCCAGCAGCTCCCTCTTGCGGTGGTGGTACTTGTCGCGCTCGGGGAGCTGCATCGTGGAGCCCAGCGCCATGCCGCGCGGGATGATGGTGACCTTGTGCACCGGCTCGACCAGGTTGCCCAGGGCCGAGGCCACCACGGCGTGGCCGGCCTCGTGGCAGGCCGTCACGCGCCGGTCCTCCTCGACCATGACGCGGCTCTTCTTCTGCCGGCCGAAGCGCACCTTGTCGCGCGCCTCGTCCAGGTCGTCCTGCTCGACGGCGTCCTTGTTCTTGAGCGTGGCGATCAGCGCGGCCTCGTTGATCAGCGCTTCCAGCTCGGCGCCGCTGAACATGGGCGTGCCGCGCGCGACCAGGGACAGGTCCACCGTGGGAGCGAGCTTCACCTTCTGGGAGTGCACCACGAGGATGGCCTCGCGGCCGCGCACGTCGGGCAGGTCCAGCACGATCTGGCGGTCGAAGCGGCCCGGGCGCAGCAGCGCCGGGTCGAGCACGTCGGGGCGGTTGGTGGCGGCGATCATGATCACGCCGCTGTCGGTCTCGAAGCCGTCCATCTCGACCAGGATGGCGTTGAGCGTCTGCTCGCGCTCGTCGTGGCCGCCCCCGAGGCCCGCGCCGCGCTTGCGGCCGACGGCGTCGATCTCGTCCAGGAAGATGACGCACGGCGCCGACTCGCGCGCCTGCTTGAACAGGTCGCGCACGCGCGAGGCGCCCACGCCCACGAACATCTCGACGAAGTCGGAGCCGCTGATGGCGAAGAAGGGCACGTTGGCCTCGCCGGCGATGGCCTTGGCCAGCAGCGTCTTGCCCGTGCCCGGCGCCCCGACCAGCAGCACGCCGCGCGGCACGCGGCCGCCGAGGCGCGAGAAGCGCTTGGGGTCCTTGAGGAAGGCGATGATCTCCTGCACCTCCTCCTTGGCCTCCTCGACGCCCGCGACCTTGTCGAAGGTGACCTTGGCCTGGTCGGGCGTGATCATCTTCACGCGCGAGCGGCCAAAGTTCATGATCCCGCCGCTGCCGCCGGCCGCGCGCATCTGGCGCGTGAAGAACCAGAAGAAGGCCAGCATGATCAGCAGCCAGGGCACGAAGGTGAACAGCAGGCTGGACCAGATGTCGGTCGAGGGCTCGTAGGTCACCTTGCCGGCCTCGCCCACCGGCGCGCGCGGGACCTGCACGCCGCGCGCGCGCAGGTCGTCCAGCAGGGCGATGACCGCGGGGTCCTTGGGGTCGCCCGAGACCGCGCCCCAGCGCGTCTGTCCGTCGAACAGATACTCCAGGTACAGGCCCGTCAGGCCCGCCGGCGGCGCGTCCAGCAGGTAGCCCGACTGCACGCGCCAGCGGCCGTCGGCGACGCGCGCCACGGTGTCGGTCAGCAGCACCGGCTCGACGCGCCGCGCCACGAGCCGCTCCAGCACGGGCAACTCCTCCACGGCGTGCTCGGGCACCGGGACGTCCCACTTCTCGGGCTCGGCCAGGCCCTCGCGGCGCACGCGCGCCTCGAGGCGCGTCTCGCCCACGAAGGTCACGGAGTCGACATCGCCCTGGTAGGCCATGCGGCGCAGGCTCTGGAAGTTGCGCGCCTCGCGGTCGGCCAGCGGGGCGCTGAAGTACTGGACGATGACCATGACCATGCCCAGCACGAGCAGGATGGTGAACAGGCTGCCCAGCCGGCCGGGCTGCGGGCGCGGGGCGTTTCCGGGGGCGGGGCTCATGCGGTCAGAAATCCTCCTCGAGCTCGCGGACGATGTCGCGCGCCAGATAGCGGAAAGCCTCGCGTCGCGCAAACTCCAGGTCCTCGCCCCGGGCGGGCACGAACTGGCCCTGCTGGGTCAGGCGGCGCTTCTTCAGGACCTGTCCGGTGCGCGCGTCGGTCACGACGATCTCCACGGTCACGCTGGTGTTGCTGGAGGTCGGGATCTGGGTCTTGGACTCGGACAGGACGCGCTGGCCGACGTCCAGGACGCGGCCGGTCAGGTTGATCTCGGCCGTTTCCCTGCTCGACAAGCGCAGGCCGGGGCTTGAGAGGATCTCGTTCACCAGCTCCTCGGTCAACTCGAACTCGACGTCGCGGTAGAAGGTCTCGTTGCCGAAGTAGGACACGCAGACCTGGTCGCGCGCGTCGGGGAAGACGTCGCCCTGCTGCAGGCCCACGCAGCCCGCGAGGGCCGCGGCCAGCAACCCGACCGAAGCGCGCCGACTCATCGGCCGGGCTCCTTGCGCGTGGCCTGCACGCGCTGCTCCTCGGCCTCGCGCTCCCAGCGCGGCAGCACGAAGCGCACGGTGTCGATCGAGTGGCGCCGCGGGTCGCGGGCCAGCGCGGCCGGGTCGAGGCCCGCGGCCGCCAGGCGCGCCGCGGCCTCCTGCCCGCCGGGCGTGTCGGGGTACAGCGCGGCGGCGTTGGCCAGGCGCAGGAGTTCGCCCGCGGGCACGCCGCGGCCGGCGTAGAAGTCGGCCACGGCCAGCTCGGAGCGCGCCAGGCTCTCGCGGCACGTGGCCAGGTCGGCGCGCGCCTCGCCGATGGCCACGCCGCGCGGGTGCTCGGCCAGCGAGCGCCGCAGCAGGGCCTGCGCGCGCAGCAGCTCGTTGCGGTCGTAGAGCGGGCCTTGCGCCTCGTTCAGGCGGCAGCGGCCGGCCAGCCACAGGCAGCGCTCGGCCCACTCCGAGCCGGGGTACTCGTCCACCACGCGCAGGTAGGACAGCGACGCCTCGCCCCAGGCCTCCACCTCGTCGTCCGCGAAGTAGTCGCCCACCAGCTTGAGCGCGTCGTCGGCGCGCTCGCTGGCGCGGAAGTGGGCGGCCAGCGTCTCCAGCACGTCCACGCCCTTGCCGCGGTCGTCGAACCAGCCCGAGTACTCCTCGCCGAAGAGCATGACCTTGCCCGACTCGAACAGCCGGGCCTCGATGGCGGCGGCGTGCGCGGACCAAGGCGCGTTCTCGAGCACCCAGCGGTAGTGCCCGAAGGCCGCGCCGTGGCGACCGCGCGCGAACTGGGCCTCGCCGGCGAGGAAGGCCACCTCGGCCTTGTCCTCGGCGGGGACGTCGGGGCTCAGCAGCACGCGCTCGCCCAGCTCGGCCGCGTCCTCCAGCCGGCCCTCGGCCTGCAGCGCCTCGACCCGCGCGCGGGCGCTGGTCGGGTCCCCCAGCGGCTGGCCGACGCAGGCGGCGGCCACGGCGGCCAGCAGGACGGCGGCGGGCGCGGCGCGGCGCACGTCAGTCGCCCCGCGGGAGCACGGCGGCGCGCGGCCGGCGCTCGAGCACGTGGAGCCAGTTGCGGTAGAGGAAGCGGCGCACGTCGTTCTCGGTCTCCTGGGACACGTGCAGGTCGCGCGCGCTGCGCGGGTCCGTGGAGGACAGTTGCTGGATGAGCCGCGCGGCGGCGGCGGACAGGGGGAAGGAAGGATCGTCCGGCTCGCGGCAGGCCGAGCACACAAGGCCGCCGCGCCCCGGGTCGCAGCGCAGCGCCTTGTGGCCGGTGGGACGTCGGTCGCACGACACGCACCGGTCGAGCACGGGCTGCAGGCCGGCCATTCTAAGCAGGCCGGCTTCGATGGCAAACACGATGGCCGGCACCGCCGCGCGCGGCGGGCGCGCATCCAGCGCGGCCAGCCCCGCCGTGGCCAGGTCGAAGATGCCCGGCACCGGCTGGTCCTCGGGCGCCAGGGCCTGCAGCAGCTCGACCAGCCACAGCCCCGCCGCGGCCAGGTCCTCGCGCGAACGCAGGCCCGGGTGGTGCGCGACCAGCCGCCGTTCGCGCAGCGGCGCCAGCGAGCGGCTGCCGCGCCGCGCGAAGTACGTGATGCGCGCGTGGTCCAGCAGGTCCACCGGCCCGCCCATGCGGCTCTTGCCGCGGTGCACGCCCTTCAGGATCAGCGACACGCGGCCGTGCTCGCGCGTGAGGAACTCGGCGACCTGGCTGGTCTCGCCGAAGGGCGTGCGGCGCAGGGCCAGGGCCTCGGTGGTGACGGTTCCCATCGCGGCCTGCTAGCCTAGCGCCCCATGCCCACGGTGCGCTCCGAGTCCGAGGACATCGACGAGGACCGGGACCCCGACGCCACGCCGCCCGCCGCGCCGCCCGGAAAGCCGTCGCGCCCGGGCGTCATCCTCGAGGACATCGACGCGCTCGAGCAGCGGCGCATCCAGCGGCGCGGCCGCAAGTACGGGCTGCGCGACCTGTTGGGCAAGCCCGGCCCCGAGGACCCGCGCGTCTACCGCCGCCTGGCGGCCTTCGCGCGGCCGTTCTCGAGCGGACTGCTGCTGGCGCTGGGCATGTCCGGCGTGGCGGCCGTGGCCAAGATGGGCTTCATCTTCACCATCAAGCGCCTGTTCGAGCCCATCTTCGAGCCGCAGGCGGTGACCGGCGGCATCGGGCTGTTCATGCGCCAGGCCGAGTCGCTGCTCCTGGTCGACACCTGGTTCGCCGCGACGGACGCGCTGCTGGCCACGGCGCTGCTGCTGACGGGCCGGGCATCCGGCTGGTGGAGCGCGCACACGCCGCACCAGCAGCTCTACACCGCGGCCGGCCTGCTGGTCGGGCTGGCGCTGGTGGAGCAGGGCAACAAGTACTGCCAGCGGCTGATCATGCGCACCGTGTCGCTGGAGGTCATCAAGGCCATCCGCGCTGCGCTCTTCGACCGGCTGGTGACGCTGTCGATGCGCTTCTACCAGGCCAACCACAGCGGCAAGCTGCTCTCGCGCCTGACCAACGACCTCAACAACATGGGCATCCTGCTGGTCGACGTGATGGTGGACCTGTCCACCGACTTCCTCACGCTGGTGGCGGCGCTGATCTACCTGTGGGTGCAGGGCGGCCAACTCGTGATCCTCGGGCTGGGCATCGCGATCGTGTCCTTCATCCCCGTGCAGCAGATCAGCCGCCGCATCCGGCGCAAGGAGACCGGCAACCAGGCGCGCATGGGCTCGCTCTACGCGGCCCTGTCCGAGACGCTCTCGGCGCAGAAGATCATCAAGGTCTTCAACGCCGAGGATCACGAGCGCCGGCGCTTCGCGGTGGTCAACGAGGACAACACCGAGGGCCGCAAGAAGACCGCCGAGCTGCGCGCGCGCATCCAGCCGGTGGTCGAGATCATCGGCGCCGTCGGCATCGCCGCCTTCGCCATCTACGGCGGCCTCGAGGTCATCAACGGCCGCTGGCGCAGCGTCGATTTCATCGCCGTCATCTTCCTGCTGGTCGCGTGCGTGGCCGCCATGCGCCGCCTGGGGGACACCAACTCCAAGATGCACACCGGCCTGTCCTCGGCCGACCGCGTGGCCACGGTGCTCTACTCCGAGGCCGAGATCGTGGACCGCCCGGGCGCGACCGAGCTGCAGGGCCTGCGGCAGGGCATCACCTTGCGCGGCGTGTGCTACGACCACGACCCGGCGCACCCGGTGCTGCGCGACATCGCCTTCGAGCTGCCCAAGGGCCGCACCCTGGCGCTGGTCGGCCCCACCGGCAGCGGCAAGACCACGCTGGCCGACCTCGTGCCGCGCCTGTACGACGTGGACGCGGGCGCGGTGCTGGTGGACGGCCACGACGTGCGCGACGTCACGCTGGCCTCGCTGCGCCGGCAGATCGCGGTGGTCACGCAGGACACGGTGCTGTTCCACGACACGGTCGCGGGCAACATCGCCTACGCCATGCCGGGGGCCACGCGTGCGGACGTCATGCGCGTGGCCAGCGCCGCCAACGCGCACGACTTCATCCGGCGCATGCCGCAGGGCTACGACACGCAGATCGGCGAGCGCGGCATGCGCCTCTCGGGCGGCGAGCGCCAGCGCCTGGCCATCGCCCGCGCCCTGCTGCGCGATGCGCCCATCCTCATCCTGGACGAGGCCACCTCGGCCCTGGACACGGCCAGCGAGGCGCTGGTGCAGGACGCCATCCAGAAGCTGATGGCCGGGCGCACGACCATCGTCATCGCGCACCGCCTGTCCACGGTGCGCAACGCGGACATGATCCTGGTGCTCGAGCGCGGACGTGTCGTCGAGCGCGGCACGCACGAGGAGTTGCTGCGCGCGGGAAAGCTGTACGCGAGGATGTGGGGGCTGCAGGGGAAGGAGTAGCGGCGCGCCTCAGCGCCCCAGCACCGGCAGGTACGCCCCCCACGGCCCCACGTCCGTGCCGTACTGCCGCGCCTGCACGCGCGCGATCTGCGCAGGTCGTGCACGACCCACGTCGCCAGCAGTTGCCCCAGCGTGACCGTCCCCAGCTCGGGGTGCCGGCCGCAGCGCTGCAGGTCGGCGGGCTGCAGGCCGAAGCCGCGCAGCGCCACCAGGCTCTCGCGCCGCAGGCCCCCGAACAGGTCCAGCAACTCGGCCGCGCGCCAGCCCTCGAACTCCTTCAGGTGCGCGAAGCGGTCGAAAGGCTCGCACGCGCGCGCCGACAGGCATTCCGCCCGCTCGCGCTTCGGAATGCCAGACTTCCCCGCTCTGGCGCAAGTGAGGTCCGAAGCCAGGAGGAGACTCCTGGGAAAAGGGGAAGAAGGGGAGAAGGAGCTTTACGTTCCTATGCGGAACGACCTCCGGGCTCCGGACGGGGTTGACGATAGCGCGGAGCGCCCGGCGCGGGAAAGCAAGATCACGGCGAGGCGGGCGGCGACCGCGGGCGGACGCGGGACTGGGAGTGTCGGAAGGAGCATGACGCCCGTGGCGTCATCAGTTCGGATTCGGCGATCCTCCCGCGAATTCGCGACTCGGCCGCAGCGCGCCTGGACGGGCCTCAACGGCCCAGCAGCGCCCGAACCCGCGCCACCTCCGGCATCTCTTGGTCCGCCGATCCCCAGAAGCCAAGGAAGCGCTCCAGCAGCGCCCGTCCCTCGTCCACGCGGCCGGCCTCCAGCAGCAGCCGGCCGCGGGTGGCGTGCGCCTGCACCCACGGCACGGGCTGGCGCAGGCGCTCGAGACCCGCGTCGATCAGCCCCGCCAGCGCCTCGGCCGCCGCGGCAGGGTCGCCGTCGGCCACGCAGGCGCGCGCCAGGCCGTCGCGCACGAGCGGGCCGAGGCTGTCCTCGCAGGTGTACCAGTCCTCCAGTAGACGGCCGGAGGCGACCAACGTCGCGAAGCCCGCGCGCGCCGCGGCCGCACGGCCGTCGTACAGGTCCAGTTCGGCCGCGAGCGCGTCGCGGTAGAGCGTGGCGGACGGGCCCCAGCCGCGGCCGGCGAGGTCCTGCAGCGTGGACAGGTGCGCGCGCGCCGCCGCGTCGTCGCCGGCGCGCAGCGCGAAGAGCGCCGCAAGGTACGGCGCGCGCCAGGTGTCCGGCTGCTGCGAGCGTGCTTCCTCGGCCAGGGCGCGCGCGCCGGCGAGGTCGCCGGTGGCCGCCCGGAGCTGCGCCAGGTGCTGGCGCGCGGCGTTGAGCGAGCTGGTCATGAAGCCGTCCACGCTGAGGAACGGCGTGGGCTCGGAGGCGGCCAGCTCGTACAGGCGCGCGGCCTCGGCGCAGCGTCCGTGCGCGACCAGGATGGAGGCCCGCAGGTCCAGCGCCTGCACGCGGTAGACGCCCTGCACCGCGGACGCGCTCGCGACCTGTCCGTCGAAGCCCGCGTCGAGGAGCGCGCGCAGCGACGGCGCGTCCGCGCTGCCCGCGAGGAAGGCCGCGGCCAGCGGGTCCCGCAGGCCGCGGGCCGCGTCCGCGAAGCGCCCCTCCCACAGCGCCAGCGTGCCCTCCAGCTCGGCCAGGTTCTGCGGCGGTCGCGCGCGCCAGGCCTGCAGTTGCGCACGGGCCGCGTCGGGCCGCCCGCCGCGCAGGAGGGCCGTGAGCAGGTGCTCGTAGACCAGCGTCAGGCCCGGGTCCAGCGCCAGCATGCGGCCGAACATCTCCGCGGCGCGCGCGGGATCGCTGCGCGTGGCCGAGTGCGTGAAGATCTCGCCCAGCATGTAGAGCGCGTCGTGCTCGTACGGGTCGCGCTCGAGCACCTGCTCCAGCAGCGGCAGCGCCGTGCGCGTGTCGTCGCGCAGGTAGTACGGCCGCAGCGCGTCCAGCATGAGCTGCAGTTCCGGCGGCAGCTTGTCGCGGAAGGCCAGCGCGCGCTCGAAGGCCAGCTCGCTGCAGGCGTTGTCGCCGGACCAGACGCAGGCCAGGCCCAGCCGCAGTTGCGCCAGCGCGAAGGCCGGGTCGATGCGCGTGGCCTCGCGCAGCGCCTCGGCGGCCTCCTGCGGGTTGTCCTGCAGCAGCGCCTCGAGGCCGCGCACGTAGGCGCGGAAGGCCTCCAGCGACGTGGTGAGCTGCCCGGCCAGCGCATCACGCTCGTCCTGCGTCATGACCGGCTCGCGCAGGCCCTCGCGCACTTGGCGGTTGAGCGACTCGGCCATGCTGAACAGGTCCTGCGGACCGGCGCCGCGCGCGCGAGGCGAGAGCAGCGTGCGGCCGCTGGCCACCTCGATGACCTCGGCCGTGGCCAGCAGGCCGCCCGCCACGGGGCCCACCTGCCCGATGATCATCGTGGCCACGTCCGCGCGACGCGCGACGTCGCTGGCGCTGGCGCGGTCCACGCGCCCGTCGGGCAGGCCGGCCAGGCGCGCCACGTCGTGCAGGCGCTGCGGGCTCAGCACCTGCAGGCCGTCGCCCGCCGCGAGGTGCGAGCTGAGCAGCCGCGCCAGCATGCCGCCAAGCTGCTCGGCGTCCGCCGGGTCGGCCGGGTTCTCGAAGGCCATGACCGCCAGCAGGTCCGCACGCGGTCCCGCGACCGGCGGCGCCGGCGGCTGCTGCCCGCCGCCGCGCGTCAGCAGGTGCACCACGGTCGCCACGACAGCCAGCACGGCCAGCGCCGCCGCCGTCACGCGCCACGCCGACGCGGCGCCGCCGCGCTGCGCCAGGCGCCGCAGTTCCGCTGCCACCTCGGCCATGCGCTGAGGGCGGCGCGCCGGGTCCTTGCTCAGCATGCGCGCGACCAGCTCGGCCAGCTCGCGCGGCAGCTCGGGACGCAGGTCGCGCAGGCCGGGCGGCTCACGGTGCAGCACGGCGTCCAGCGTCTCGGCCACGTCTTCACCCGCGAACGCCGGCTGCCCGGCTGCCAGCTCGTGCAGCAGGCTGCCCAGCGAAAAGACGTCGGTGCGCGCGTCCAGCGGCGCGCCGCGCGCCTGCTCGGGCGACATGGCCGCGGGCGTGCCCGAGCGCGGGCTGTCGTCCGGCTCATCTCCATCCTCGGCGCGCGCCGAGCTGGCCAGGCCGAAGTCCAGCAGCTTGGGACTGCCGCGGTCGCTGACCATGACGTTGGCGGCCTTGACGTCGCGGTGCACCACGCCGCGCTCGTGGGCGGCGGCCAGCGCGTCGGCCAGCGGCACGGCGATGTCCAGCAACTCGCGCAGCGGCAGCGGGCCCTCCGCCAAGCGCTGGCGCAGCGTGCGGCCGGGCACGTGCTCGAAGGCGATGTAGTCGCGGCCGTCGGCCTGGCCCACCTCGTGGATGGTGGTGATGTTGGGGTGGTTCAGGCTGGCCGCGGCGCGCGCCTCGCGCAGCAGGCGCGCACGGCGCTGCGGGCGGCGCGACAGGCCGGCGGGCAGCAGCTTGAGCGCGACGTCGCGGTCCAGCAGCGGGTCGTGCGCCAGCCAGACCTCGCCCATGCCGCCCACGCCCAGCAGCGCGCGCACCTGGTAGCGCCCGATGTGAGTCGGCGGCGTTCGCGCGCCCGGGTCCGGCGCCGCGCCCCAGGTTTCGGGCGGCAGGGTCGGGGCGGCCATCAGTCCGCCGCGCGCGTGCGCCGCCAGCAGCGCGGCCAGCTCGCGGCCCAGCTCCGCGTTTTCGCGCGCCGCACGCGCGAGAACCTCGTCACGCCCGTCGCCCTCGACTTCGAGGGCCTCGGCGAACAGGGCCTTCAGTCGCTCCCAGCGCGGTGCGTCGTGGCTGTCCTGCATTCCCGGAGGCACCTCGCCGGCCGCTTCCCGACAAGCTTGCCGGCGGCGTGGCCGGCCGACCGCCCGCAAGAGGCCGCAGGATTCTAGCAGCCGGTTCCGGACGGGCCGCCCACCGTCGCGGCCCGCGGCCGCGTCAACTAGACTGCCGCCATGCAGCCCTCCGACGGCCCGCCGCCCCGCGGCGCGGGCGACCCGCCGCAAGCCTCGCAACTCACGCGCATCCTGCAGGACGTGCGCGACGGCCGCGCCCGCGCCGAGGCCGAGCTGTTGCCGCTGGTCTACGAGGAGCTGCTGGGCATCGCGCGCCAGCGCCTGCGCGGCGAGCGCCCCAACCACACGTTGAACGCCACGGCCCTGGTGCACGAGGCCTACCTGCGCCTGGCCGGCGACGACCGCGATGCCTGGGAGAACCGTGCCCACTTCTTCGGCGCCGCCGCGCGCGCCATGCGCCAGGTGCTGATCGACCACGCCCGCCGCCGCGGTCGCGACAAGCGCGGCGGCGAGCGCCGCCAGGTTCCGCTGTCCGTGGTGGACCTGGCCGTCGAGGCCGACCTCGACGACGTGCTGGCCGTGGACGGCGCCGTCGAGAAGCTGGCGCGGCAGGACGCGCGCATGGCCGAGATCGTGCAACTGCGTTTCTACGCCGGCCTGTCCGGCGAGGAGACCGCCGCGGCGCTGGGCGTGTCCGAGCGCACCGTGCGCCGCGAGTGGAGCCTGGCGCGCGCCTGGCTGGTGCGCGAGCTGGGCGGGTAGCGCGCCGGGCGCCCGCGGCCCGGCCCCCGCGCAAACATGACGAGACCGACACGTTCCGCGGGTCACGCTCCCGCGGATCATCTCGGCCCATGTCCACGCCCGATCCGCAGACCACCCGGCCCGCCGGCCGCAGCGCCACCTGGGTGGCCGCCGCGCTGGTCGCCTACCTGGCCAGCGTGGGCAACATCAGGCTGTGGAGCGCGCTCGCGACGGGCCCGGACGCCGTCTCGTGGCTGGCGCTGGCGGCGCTGTTCCTGGTGCTGCTCGTCGTCTTCGGCCTGCCGCTGCTGACGCTGGCCGTGCCGTACCTCTTCAAGCCGCTGGGCGTGCTGCTGCTGCTGGTCACGGCGACGACCTCGTCGTTCATGCTCGACTACGGCGTGCTGATCGACGAGAGCATGATCCGCAACGCGCTGCAGACCGACGCGGCCGAGACGGGCGAGCTGCTGACGCCGCGCGCGCTGCTGTTCGTGCTGCTCGCTGGCGTGTTGCCAGCCGTGGCGCTGGTGCGCACGCGCATCGCCTACGGCCCGCCGCTGCGCGAGCTGGCCCGACGCGTGCGGCTGCTGGCGGTCGTGCTGACCACCGCGCTGCTGGCAGCCTGGCCCAGCTACAAGGAGCTCGCTTCCGCGGGGCGTAACGACCCGTCGCTGCAGCTCATGGTGAACCCGCTCACGCCGCTGTCGGCGCTGGTGGCGTACGCGCGCGACGCGCGGCGGCACGGGCCTCAGGCGCTGCAGCCCGTGGCCCCGGACGCGTGGCGCAGGCCCGCCGCCGCAGGCAGCCGCCCGCTGACCTTCGTGCTGGTGCTGGGCGAGACGGCCACCGCGGGCCACTTCTCGCTCAACGGCTACGCGCGCGACACCAACCCCGAGCTGCGCGCACGCGACGTGCTCAACTTCCCGCAGGTCACCGCCTGCGGCACGTCCACGGCCGACGTGCTGCCCTGCCTGTTCGCCGCGCACGCCGCCGGCGACGACCCCTCCGACCGCGGCGAGGGCCGCGAGAACCTGCTGGACGTGCTGCAGCGCACGGGCGTCTCCGTGCTGTGGCGCGACAACAACTCCGGCTGCAAGGACGTCTGCGCGCGCGTGCCCTACGAGGAGGTCCACGCGCCACCCGCGCTGCGCAACGGCCCCAACCCCTACGACGAGATGCTGCTGGACGGTCTGCAGGCGCGCCTCGACGCGACTCCCGGCGACCTGTTCCTGGTGCTGCACCAGAGGGGCAGCCACGGCCCCGCCTACCACCGCCGCACTCCGCCGGCCTTCAAGCGCTTCCTGCCCGAGTGCTCCGACGACGACCTGCAGGCTTGCGCGCGCGAGGACATCGTCAACGCCTACGACAACACGATCCTGTACACGGACCACGTGCTGGGCCTGCTGATCGACCTGCTGGCCGCCAACGCCCCGCAGCGCGACGTGGCGCTGCTGTACGTCTCCGACCACGGCGAATCGCTGGGCGAGAACGGCGTCTGGCTGCACGGCTTCCCGGCCTGGCTGGCGCCCGAGGAGCAGACGCACGTGCCCATGGTCTTCTGGGCCTCGCCCGGGTTCCACGCGGCGCGCTTCCTGGACCACGCCGCGCTGCAGGCGGCCAGCCTGCGCCCGTACACCCACGCCAACCTGTTTCACACGGTGCTGGGCGCGTTTGGCGTGCGCACGACGGCCTACGATTCGTCCATGGACGTCCTCGCCGGCGCCACGCACGGCTGAAGCACGGGCGCGCCGCGCAGCGTCAACGCGCCGCGTCCCGCTCGCGCCGCGCCTCCGCCGTCACGCGCTCGATGAACGCGCCCTTGCCGCGCGCGTAGGCCACGCGGTCGCGCGGCGCGGCGGCGGCCAGCGCGCGCTTGAGCGCCTCGTACTCGCGCGCCGCGTCCGGGTGCGCGACCAGCCAGTCGCGGAACAGCAGCCGGTCCCAGTGCTCCGCGAACCCGGCCTCGACCATGTGAATGTGGTGCGTGCGCGCGCCGCTCGCCGGGTCGCGTCGGATGAACCACGCATGCCAGGGCGGGCCGTCGTCGCCGTGCGTCGGGCGCCACAGGGACTCGTAGCCCTGCGCCTCCAGCAGCGGCGCGACGCGCTCGCGCACGACGGCCAGGTCCGTCACCTCGACCAGCAGGTCCACGATGGGCTTGGCGGCCAGACCCGACACGGCCGTGCTGCCGAAGTGCTCGATGCGCCGCACGAGGTCGCGCGGCAGGCAGGCGTGCAGGTGCTGGCGCTCGGCGCGGAAGACGGCGGGCCAGCGCGGGTCGTGCTGGACCAGCGCGACCTCCTCGCGCACCAGGCGCGCGACACGCTGGCCAGTCGTCTCCCGCGGGACCTGACCGGGGCCGCCCAGGTCAGCCGCAGGCCGCGGGCGCCTTCTCGTACGCCGAGCCCATGCGGCACAACTGGTCCAGCGTCTCCGCGAACAGGTCGAACAGCAGCCGCAGGCGCGCCTCGTCCTTGATCGTGCCGGGCACGCTGAAGCACAGCTCGTCGGTGCGCGGCGGGGCCGCGCCCTTCGCGGCGCCCTTGGCCGACTGCACGCTGAAGTGGATCTCCTGCTGCGCCTCGATCAGCTCGCGCAGCCGGCGGTCGGCGAAGAGCTTGCGCAGCTTCGCGGCGTCGGTGCCCTTGATGATGAAGTCGCGGTCGAAGCCCTCGTGCCCGACCTCGACGTCCTGCATCCCGAGCATCTTGGCCAGGTCGCTGAACAGGCCGCGGCGATAGATGGTGAAGCGGAAGCCGTCGGGGTTGACGTACGGCGCGCGCAGCCGGGTGTAGTCGCACTTGGCCGCGGGCGAGTAGTACGTGTCCAGCGTCACCGTCCAGTGGCCGTGCGCGGCCTCGACCCGGTCGCGCTTCCAGAAGCCGCTCCTCACGTAGTCCGCGCCCAGCTCGGCGGCGAGGCCGCGCCAGATCTCCTCGCGGCTGGGACCGAAGAGCTTGAGCAGGTCGGGCATGCGGGGGATTCCGGGGCGGGCGGGACGCAAGCGTGACGATGATAACCGGCCGGTGGCGCCCGCTGCCGGCGCGCCGCGGGCGGACCCGCTCAGACCATCAGGTCCACGAAACGCGCCACGGCCTCGTGCCCGTACAGCGGCTGCACCCAGCGGGGACCCTTGCGATACGGACGGCCGGCACGAAAACCCGCCGCCGCGAGCAGCCGCTGCACTTCCGCCAGCTCGCCCGCGTCCTCGAGGATCAGGCGCAGCTCGCAGCCCTTCTTGTAGGCGCGGTAACCCTCCGCGAGGCGCACGGTGTCCGGGACGCGCAGACAACTGTTGCGCCTGTAGAAGGACGCCAGGCGGGCCAGCACCCGCGGAACGGCTTTCCTGTTTGGGGTGGCGGTCATGGCGGATCGCGGTGCCTCGTCCGGGGTTCCTGGTGCGGAACTGCCGGCGTCCATCCTACGCAACCGGCAACGCGCTGCGCGCGGGCGCCCCCCCCGCTCGCGGACGGCGCAGCCCGGGTCCGATCACCCCGACGCGTCCTGGTGCCGGCCAAGCCGCAGCTCGAGGTGCCGCTTCACGTCCGGCCATTCGCGCGCCAGCACGCTGTACAGGACCGTGTCGCGCACCGAGCCGTCGCGCCGGGGCTGGTGATGGCGGATGACCCCGTCCTTCCTCGCGCCCAGGCCCTCGATCGCGCGCTGCGAGGCGAAGTTGAAGTTGTCCGTGCGCAGGCCGACGACCTGGCAACCGAGCCCCTCGAACGCATGCCCGAAGAGCAGCAGCTTGCAAGCCGTGTTGACGTGGCTGCGCTGCCAGCGCCGGGCGTACCAGGTGTAGCCGATCTCCACGCGATCGGCCGCCGCCAGCACGTCGTGGTAGCGCGTGCTGCCCACGAGCGCCCCGCTGCCCAGCTCGCGCACGGCCCACGGCAGCATGTGACCCTGCGCCTGGCCGGCGAGGACCGCCTCGATCCAGGCACCCACGCGCTCCGGCTCCGGAACCGAGGTGAACCACAGCTCCCACAGGCGTCCGTCGCTCGCCGCCGCGACGAGGCCGTCGTGGTGCGCGGGCTCCAGAGGCTCCAGCCGTACGCCGTGGCCTGCGAGCGTTGTCGGCACGATCGCGATCACGTGGCACTCCGCGGGTCAGGGTGTCGCCGGTCGCTGCCGCCGTCCAGAGGGTTTCCGCCCGGCGGCGCGCCGGCCTCGCGCGCGTGCACGAACGTCGTCGCGAACGACCCCACGATCCTGCGCTTGGGCCAGCCGAGGGCGTTGATCGAGCGCAGGGCGAGCGGAACCACGACCGAGGCCGGAACAAGGCGGCCGAGGCGGAAGATCCGGCGTGCCAGGCGCGAGATCGAGACCGACTTCCCGTTGACCGGGCGGCGCAGGCGCTCGTAGGGCAGCAGCCGCTCGCGCGAGACGTCGCCGGCGCGCAGCGCGGCGTCGGCGACGTCCGCCAGGGCGAGCGCGTCCCAGATCGAGGCGTTGGCCCCCTGCCCGCCGGCGGGAGTCATGGGGTGCGCCGCGTCGCCGATCAGCGCCGCCCCGTCGGCGACGTACGTGCCGACGTGCCCGAACGGGCGCGCGACCCGCCGGAAGTCGCGCGGGAACTCGAGCTGCTCGCGCAACGCCCCGGCCACCGGGGTCACCCGCTCGAGCGCGCTCCAGAAGTCCCCGGGCGGCTGCTCGAAGAGCTTCTGCGCGCGCGCGCCCGGCAGCGGCACGAGCAACGCGCCCTCGTTGGCCGGCCACGGGATGCAGACCGCCGCCGGGACACCGGCGCCGAAGGCCTGCGGGCGGATCCAGCCGCGCACGCGTCGTGGCGGCAGCGGCCAGCGCGCGATGCGCGCCGTGACGAACTCGACCGGGAAGTCGGCCAGCGCGAGCGGGATGCCGAGCTGCGTGCGCACGACCGAGTTCCCGCCGTCGTCGCCGACGACGAGGCGCGCCTCGACATCGACCTGCGCCTCGCCGCGCCGGCCGCGGACGCCGCGGACCCCGCCGTCGCGCAGCAGACCCTCGACGCCGACGCCGCGCTGGATCTCGACGTTGCCGGTGACGACGGCGGCGTCGGCGAGGAGCGTGCGCGTCAGCGACGGGTTGGTCGAGAAGGCCTCGACGCCGGCCGCGGCAAGGTCAGCGGGCGTGATGCTCAGCCAGGGCTTCTCGCCGCCCAGCTCGATCGCCTCGACGCGCACGCTGGCCGTGTCGCGCAGGGCGGCGGCGACGCCCAGGGGCTCGAGCGCGCGCAGCGTCGGGCCCCAGAGGATTTCGGGACGCGCGATGAGCGGCGGCGCGGCCTCGCGCTCGACCAGCGCCACGCGCCAGCCGCGCCGCGCGAGGCTGAGTGCGAGCACGGCGCCGCCAATGCCGGCGCCGACGATGACGACGTCGAAGCGCATGGGGGGATCTTACAGGCGCAGGACCGGCGCGCCGCCCGACTCGCTCACGCCTCCGCGAACAGGAAGTCCAGGTCCTCGCGCGTGACCGCCCTGGCAAAGCCGTCCTCGGCGTCGAGCGCAAGCCGCAGCTCGCAGCACTTCTTGCAGGCCTCGTGTCCCTCCGCCTGGCGCCGCGTGTCGGGCACGCGCACGGAACGGCTGCGACGAAAGAAGCAGGCCAGGCGCGCGAGCGGCTTGCGGTCGGTGAGCGTCATGGCGCCGGGAGCGGACCTCCGGGACCGGGCAGGCGGGCATTCTGCGGGGGCGGGGAACGATGGTCTGGATCGCGAGCGCGCCCCCCACTGGCCGGCTCCGGCCGCTCCGCGCTACGCTCCCGCCGCATGCCCAAGCCTGACGCCGCCGCTGCCGCGCTGATCAAGGCCGCCCTCGACCTCCACGCCCGCCGCTTGTGGCTCCATGTCCCCGCCGACGCCCCCTTCCTCCTGCGGCTGCCCGGCCATGACCTGCCTCTCGCGGCCTCCATCATGGGCCACAACGGCAGCGACCATGGCCTGTTCGTCGCACGCGGCGAGCGCGCCTTCGAGACCCTGCTGCGCATCTTCGAGGCCGGAGCCGGACCGGATGCCGACCTCGCGGGCACCCCGATCCTCGGCGTGACGGTCCAGCCGCTCGGGCAGATCGAGCCGCCGCTGCGGGGACTCGTGACGGCCGCCGGCCTGCAATTGCGCCGCGAGAGCCTGGCGCCGATGGCCATGTCCTTCGTCGCGGAGCGCGGCGCCCGCAGCGCCAACCGCTCGGAGGTGAAGCTCCTGCTGGCCTGCGTGCGCGGCGTCCTGGCCGCCCACGACGCCGGGGCGTTCCAGCCGCCCTCGCTCGACCGGCGGCGCCGCCGGATCTTCGAGATCACGCTCGAGGAGCCGACGCCGCTGATCCCGGACACGCGCGTGCGCACCCGCGTCGTCGCGTGGCCCAGGACGCCGCGCGCGGCGCCACGCCGTGCGCCGGCGCCCTTCACGATCCTGGCCGGAAGCGCCGCGCCGCTCGATCAGGGGACGCTGCCCGTGACGTTGGCCGGGTGGAAGGAGGCTGACCGGGTCGTCACCGAGCGCCTCGTCGACGAAGCCACGGCCGCCGACCTGGTCAGCAAGCGCATGCTCGCCCGCTACTTCGGCAGCTTCGCCCGCGCCAAGGAGGTCCTGGAGCAGTGTGACCGGCTCCAGCCTCTGGCCGGCTTCATGGAGTGGGTCATCGCGGACTACTTCACAGGGCACGGCAGGCCGACGCTCGTCGAGGCGCGGCTGCAGGACCCCGCGACCACGGTCGTCGAGCGCGCCGTGTGCCGGGCGCGGGTCGAGGCGCGTCAGTCCATCTACCGCGTGGACGCGACCCGGCCGGGCGACAGCTTCGACGTCGAGGACATCCTGAGCGGCGAGCGGGCCACGGTCCACGACGGGGCGCTGTCGGGCTGCAAGATCCGGGACCTGTTCCTGCCCCTGCGCCTGATGCGCGTCGACCGCTGGGACTTCTGCGCCGTGACCGGGCCGCCGCTCTCGATCATGGACGTGGACCGGGTGCTGCAGCGCCTCGAAAGCCTGGGCGCCGACCTGTCCCCCGGCTGCCTGCGGCGCCTGCCCCACCTGATCGGCCGCCTGTGGGAGTTCGCGCTGCCGGGCCAGCAGGCGCCGCCCACGCTGTGCAACACGGACGGCGACCTGCTGGAGTTCCACACGGCGACGTTTCGGGTGGGCGACGCGGAGGCGCTGCGCGCGGCCCTCGACGCGCGCAAGGATCTCGAGAGCGACGGCGCGGGAGACTGGCAGTGGCTGCGCCCGGGCGGTCCGGTCCCCGGGTTGGGCGACAACACCATCCTCGGCCGGCTCCAGCTCCTGGGCGACCGGCTCGTCCTGGAAGTCAATTCCGGCAAGCGCCTCGCGCGGGCGCGCAAGTGGCTCGAGCGACTGCCCGGCGTGCGTTTCGAGCAGGCGACGCTGCGGGCGCTGGATGCCGAGCAGGCGCTCGACGACCGGCTGCCGGCGCCGCCCGAGAAGCCGCCGTCACCCGAGCTGCTGGCCGAGATCCGGCGGATGCACGACAAGGCCCTGCGGCGCTGGCTCGACACGCCCATCCCGGCGCTCGGGAACCGGACGCCGCGCGAGGCGTGCAGGACGGTCGAGGGGCGCCGCCACGTGGCCCTGCTGGTGCGGACCATGCCGCCGGCGATGATCGAGGGAGGGACGATTCCGGCCCCGCGGGAGATGTTGATGCGGGAGTTGGGGATCGAGGGCCGAGACTGAGCCTGCGCAGGCTGCCCGGCCTCCCGCACGAATCGTGGACCGATCCGACCTCGACCGGGGACAATCGCCGCCATGTCGCGTGGGCCCGCTGCCGTCGTCCTCGTCCTCGGCCTCCTGGCCGCCCAGCTCCGGTCGCAGCTCGAGGTGGCGGACATCGCTGCGCGCATGCAGTCCGCGGTGGGCGAGGCCGCAGGCCCCGCTGCCGGTGACCTCGAGCTGACCGGACACGTCGAGATCGGAGGCCATGCCTTCGCCCAGCGCATCCTGGTCCGCCGCGAGCCCTTCGCCTACCGCGAGGAGCTGACCTGGATCGCGCCGACCCCCGGCAAGTCGCCGCCCCCCGGCACGCCGCGGCAGACCGTGTACCTCAGCGACGGCGAACACTGCTGGAACCTGGCGGACGAGGCCGGACCCGCTGGCGCCCTGACGGGCTGGCCTGCCGTCGCGGTGCTCGACAACGCGCTGCTGTTCCGGCTGCTGCTGGATCCCAGGCAGACTCTGGAACGGGTCGTGCGCAGGCCCCCGCGCGTGGTGACGGACGACGTGGCGCGGCCGGGCGTGGACGAGGAGGTCATCTTCCTCGCCTGGGCTCACGGCACGGGCTGGCTGGCGCGCATCGAGCGCGAGAGCGGGCGACTCACGGCGCTGTTCGACTCGACCGGCACGACGCAACGCTGGTATCAAATCAAGGACTGGCGGTCCCTCGCGGAAGGCCTGACGTTCCCGGAGCTCATCGAGGCGGGGGCCGAAAGGCGGGTGGGGCCTGTGCAGCACATCGATTCGCTGCGCTGCGGGCTGAGCCATGACGACTCCGACTTTCCGGGCGACCCGGCGCCGCGACTGGGAGCGGTCGAGGACGTCGCGCGGCTGCGGGTGCTGCACTTCCCGGTGCCCGGCACCGCGCTCGTGGTCCTGCCCGAAGGCCACGTCCACGGTGGGTCGGGTGGCGCGGGAGATGTCTGGACCCTCTTCGACACGGGGACCGGCGGCATCTTCGTCGACCCTCGCCTGGCGCAGCAGCTCGGGCTGCTGCGCGTCGGTCTCCAGTCCATCACCGGCGCCGCCGGCGGCGGAGTGAGCGACTGGCTCTGGCTCGATCGCATGGCCATCGGCGGCCATGCCTGGCTGCAGATGCCGGCGGGCAACCCGCCGCTCCCGGGATTTCACGCCTTGCCCCCGGGACGCTCGATCGGCCTGGTGTTCGGCGGCTCGCGGCTCATGGCCTGCTCGCCGATCCTGGACCTGCGCGCCGGCCGGCTGCTGCTGCGCGGCCGCGGGCCCGACGGAAACGTCCGCTCCCTGGCCGAGATCGCCGGACGGCCGGCGCTCTCCATCCCCCTGCGCACCGACGGACAAGGCACCCTGATGCTCGACTTCTCGCTCGGCGGCGTGTCCTCGACGGCGATGCTGGACACCGGCCTGCTCCAGGTCCTGCGGCTCTCGCGCGCCGACATGCGGCGCCTCGGCCTGCAGGAAGACGATGCGTGGTGGCTCCAGCGCGGCGCCCTGACCATCGCCAGCGGGGGCATCCACGGCCACGAGCAGGAGGAGCTCCTGGTGCGGCTGGAACAGGACCTGCAGCTCGGGCCCGTGACGCTCCGCCAGCCCTACGCCCTCCTGATGAGCCGCGAGATGGAAGGCGCCGACCGCGCGGTGGACGCGACCCTGATCGGGATGGGCGCGCTGTCGGCCTTCGAGCAGGTCGGATTCGACGGCGAGCGGGCCCTGGAGCTGGTCGCGCCGCCGGAGCTGCTGCAATCGGGCGAGACGCTGCGTGCCGTCGTTCCGCCCGTCGGCGAACACCTCGGCTTCGACCTCCAGCCGCCGGTCCTCGGCGCGAGGGCGCGGCCGCACGACCTGCCGCACGTCGTGCGCGTCATCGACGACCTGCCGGCCGCCCGCGCCGGGCTGCGTGACGGGGATTTCCTGGCCGAGGTCGACGGCGTGCCCTGCGCTGGGGTCGCGCCGATGGACCTCTGGGCGTGGCTGCGCGTGCGCGAGGGCAGGGCGCTCACGCTGAAGGTGCTGCGAGGCGAGGAGACGGTGGTCGTGACGTTCGGAGGGTGAGGGAGCTTCCGGTCACGCCTCCGCGAACAGGAAGTCCAGGTCCTCGCGCGTGACCGCCTTCGCGAAGCCCTCCTCTCCCACGATGTCGCGCACCAGCGCGGCCTTGCGTTCCTGCAGCTCGCGGATGCGCTCCTCGATCGTGCCGCGGGCCACCAGCCGGTAGGCGATGACCGTGCGGTCCTGCCCGATGCGGTGCGTGCGGTCGATGGCCTGCGCCTCCACGGCGGGGTTCCACCACGGGTCGAAGAGCACGACGTAGCTGGCCGCCGTGAGGTTCAGCCCGGTGCCGCCGGCCTTGAGCGAGATGAGGAACACCGCCGGCTCGGGATCGCCCTCGAAGGCCGCCACGATCTCGCCCCGCTTGCGGCTGGCGCCGGTGAGCACGTGGAAGGCGATGCGGCGCGCGCGCAACTCCTGCTCGAGCAGCCTCAGGCACTCGACGAACTGCGAGAAGACCAGCACCTTGTGGCCCTCGGCCAGCAGCGGCTCGAGCAGCTCGAACAGCGCCTCGAACTTGCCCGAGCCCAGCGCCGTCCGCCCGCCGGCGAGGGCGGGATGGCAGCAGATCTGGCGCAGGCGCGTGAGCACCGCGAGGATCGAGATGCGGCCGCGCTGCAGGCCGCCCTCCTGCGCCAGCCGCGCCAGCAGCTCGCGCCCGCGGGCCAGCTCGGCCAGGTAGAGCTTGCGCTGGCCCGCGCTCAGCTCGCAGTCGCGCCGCTCCTCGATGCGCGCCGGCAGTTCGGGCGCGACCTGACCCTTCAGTCGGCGCAGCATGACCGGCCTCAGGCGCGCCGCGAGCAGGCGGCGCGCGTGCGGCGGTGCATCGGCGCGGTCGTGCTGGCGCTCGAAGGCCGCGCGCGTCCCGAGGTAGCCGGGGTTGACGAAGGCCATCAGGCTCCAAAGGTCGAGCGCGCGGTTCTCCAGCGGCGTGCCGGTCAGCGCCAGCCGGTGGCGCGCCCGCAGCGCGCGCGCGGCGCGGCTCACCTGCGCGTCGGGGTTCTTGACGTTCTGGGCCTCGTCCAGGATCACGGCGCGCCACGCGACCTCGCCCAGTTCCTGCACGTCGCGCCGCAGCAGCGCGTAGTTGGTCACGACCAGGTCGTGCTCCGGGATGCGCCGCCGCAGCTCGCGGCGCGCGTCGCCGGCGGCCAGCACCAGCACCCGCAGGCCCGGCGCGAAGCGCGCCGCCTCGCGCTCCCAGTTGTGCAGCACCGAGGCCGGGCAGACCACGAGGCTGGGCCCGCCGCGCGGGTCGTGCTCGACCAGTCGGGCCATGAAGGCCAGCGCCTGCAGTGTCTTGCCCAGGCCCATGTCGTCGGCCAGCACCGCGCCCAGCCCGAGCGACGCGGCGCAGGCCAGGAAGTCGAGACCCTCGCGCTGGTACGGCCGCAGCTCCGCGCGGATCGCGAGCGGCACCGGCACGCGCTCGACGCCGCGAAAGGCGGCGATGCGCTCGCGCAGCAGCCGCAGCGCGGTCAGCGCCTCGGCCGTGCCCGCGACGGCATCCAGCGCGTCGAGCGCGCCCGGCCGCGCGTGCGCGAGCTGCCAGACGCTCACTTGCTGGTCCGCCACGCCCGGCTCCAGGCCCAGCTCGGCCAGCAGGTTCGCCGCGCCGTCCTGCGCCTGCGCCTGTTCGCGGCTGGCCCAGCCGGAGGCCAGGCGCACGAAGCGCGACCCGGAGCCGCGCAGCTTCGCCAGGTCCGCCTCGGTCAGCGCGAGGCCCTCGCTCTCCCACTCGGCCGACACCTTCAGCCAGTCCACGCCGCTGGGCTCGACGCGCAGGCGCGGCACGAGGCGCGCCTCCGGATCGAGCAGCCGGCGCGCGGCGGCGTTGCCGTACCAGGCGACGCCGGGCGGCCGGCGTTCGAAGGCGGCGACGAAGGCCTCGACGGTGCGCGCCGTGAGTCGCAGCCAGCCGCCGGGGGCGGCGGGCGCGTGCGTGCTGCCGGCCGCCGGACTGCGTGTCGCGGGCGAGGCGGCAAGGCCAAGCGCAGCGAGCCACGCGGCGAGGGGCTCGATACGGTCGGGGTCAGGAAGCTCGAGCAGGGCGGCGGGCGGCGGGGCGGTGGTGATGGCAGGCGGCTCGCCGGCGTCGGATGGCGCGGCCGGCTGCGCCGCCGGCTCGACCGGAGCCTCGGCCGGCGCAACGCCCAGCGGCTGCAGCGTCTCGGCTCCGAGGCCATCGGCCGCCGGGCCCGCGGCCCCGGGCGAGCCGTCCGTCGCGACCCACCCGCCGTCGGTCGTCCACTCGAACAGCGGGACGCCGGCCGGCGCGGGCGCGCCTGGGCGCCAGCCGGGCGCGGTCGGCGCGAAGGCGCACACGTGCAGCCAGTCGTCCTCGTGCAAGTCGAGACTCACCAGCGGGTGCACGGCCAGCACGCGCACGCTCGCGCCGAGCGAGGCGCGGAAGCCGGGGAAGCGGCGCGCGAGCGGCGCAACGAGGGCGCGCGCCCGCGGCTCGGCCAGCGACAGCCCGCCGCTGGCCTCGAACATCTGCGGCAGAGGAGCTGGCGGCTCGCCGCGCGTGGTCCAGAACGAGCCGTGCGCGAGCACCAGCGTCGGCCCGCCCGGCCGGCGTCCGGTAGCACGCAGCACGAGCCGCTCGTCCGGGCCCAGCAGGCGGTCGTCGGGCAGGCGGTAGCCCAGCACGACGCGCGGGCCGTCGGCCCCGCCGGCCAGCGCCGGGCCGACGTCGACCGCGCCGGCACCCAGCCGCACCGGTCCGCCCGGCTGGATGCCTCCGCGCTCCGCCAGCCGGGCCGGCAGGTCGGCGCGCCACGACACGTGAGGCGAGCCCGCCGCTCCCGGCAGCAGCCGCACGAGCGCCCGGGTCGAGAGCCTGAAGACGTTGTCCGGCGCGTGCAGGTCGGGCGAGCACGTGGGCTCGAGAAGGAGGCGCAGCAGGTCGTGCTGGTCGGGCTCCAGCAGGCCCGGCTCGCGGCTGGCCTCGCCCTCGAGCTGGCGGAGCTGGAACTCGTCGCGCCGCTCGTCCTTCAGGCGCCTCGACGTGAGCAGCGCCTCCACCGTCACGGCCAGGTCGCCCGTCCCCTCCGTGGCCAGCCCGAGCACGAGGCGCAGCGTGCGCGCCGCTTGCGCGCGCGGCGCCACCCATTCGGCGATGCGGGCCGCGAGCGACATCTCTGCGAGTGCCCGGAGGCGCTCGTCGAGGTCCGGGCGCTCGAGGAAGGCCGCCAGCTCGGGAGGCAACCGGCCCTGCGCGACGTGCGCCAGCGCCCGCGCGATGAGCAGGCACCGCAGGTCCGGGTCCGCCAGCGAGACCAGCTCCGGGAACGGGCTGAAGCGGATCGCGGGGCCGAGCCTCGGGTCTTCGCGCAGCAGGTCCGCCAGCGCCGCGAACCGCACCTGCTGCGAATCCGACGCGCGCAGCCTCTCGAGCACCGCCTGGTCGCACGTCGGCTGGGGGCGCACCGGCTGGCGCCGCGGCTGCGGCTCGACCTCCGGCAGCAGGCGCAGCCGGGGCTCCGGCGACGGGCGCGAGCCGGTCCCGGCCTCGGCGCCCCGCGTGCGGGCGCGCCGCACCAGCCGGGCCGGCAGCAGCTCGGACAGTCCCGCTTCCTCCAGGTCCTCGGCCGACAGGCCTTCGGCCAGGATCACGCAGGCGAGCGCGAAGGCGTGCTTGCACTCCGGCGCGACGGGGCACGAGCAGAACGGCCGCCAGGACTCCCCGCTCCAGCGCCAGCTCGTGCGGTACGGCTGCGTGCCGAGCACCCGCGCGCTCACCTCCGCGTCGCCCCACCTCACCAGGATCACGCGGCCGGTGCCGGCATAGCTGCGGCCGCGCTCGATCGAGCCGTCAGGGAAGGCCTCCGCGTCGAGGGCCAACTCCTCGAGGGCCTCGAAGGTCAGCCAGCCGGGCGGGGTCACACGCCGGGCCCCGCGCCGGCTGCGTTCTCGCCCGGCGGCGCGTCGGGCCGCTCGGCCACGTCTCCGACGTCGCGCCAGACGGCCTGCACGATGACGCGCTCCGTGACCTCCGCGAGGTGCGCGCGCAGCAGCGCCGAGAGCTGCTGGTACTGCGGCCACAGCGTCTCGCGCGCGAAGCGGTCGGTCATGCGCGCCATCACCGTCGTCCTGCGCTGCCCGCGGATGCGATACGGCGCGATGCCATGGCGGCGGAGCAGGGCCACGATCAGCCGCTGCGACCAGCCGTCGGGCATGGACATGCGCTGCTCGAGGAGCGGCTCGGCGGGCTCCTGCACCGCGAGCCGCGCGCGCACGCGGTCGCGGGCGTTCGCGGCGGCGGCCCGCTCGCCGTCGGTGCCGGGGCGCTGGTAGAGGGCCTCGATCTTGCGGAGCTTCTCGATGAGTTCGGCTTCGGTGGGCATGCGCGGGTGCGGCGGTGGGCGGGGAAGCGGGAGGACGCGAACGGCCGGGGAGGAAGGATACGGAACCGGGGGCGGGAGGCCGCGGGCGGCCGGGGCTCGGGTCGCGCGCGCCGGCCCTGCCTGGGGAAGGCGGCAGCCGCCGGACCGGCCTGCGGGCGGCCCCAGCGCGGCCATCCGGGCCATGAGGGATTCCGCGCACCCGCGCCGGAGGCGCGGCCGCGGACGACCCCGGACCGGAGGGCGGCCGAGACACGGGGTGCGTCCGAGCCCGATGGTCACGTCGCCTGGCGAGGATCTCCTGCGGGGCGCTGGGCCCGCACGAACGCCTTCGCCGCTTCGAGCGTCCCGCGGGAACCGTCCCAGAACACGAAGACCGGGCCCCAGCCCGTCCGGATCTCCTCCCTCCGGACATCGAACTCGTCGCCGGCGAAGCCCAGGGCATCGAACAGCTCGTCCTGCGCGCAGTCGATCAACGCGCCGCTGATGTCGTCCACCGCGGTAAATCCGACGCGGAGCAGTTCCCTGGCGGCGCGGCGGGCGTTGAAGTCGTGGACGTCCTGGATCTTCATGGCTGACCGTATCCCACGACCTGCGGTTCGGCGGCGTCCGGCGCCGCGAGCCATCCGCTGCACGCCCGAGGGCTCAATTCGACCCTGCGCGATGCTCCTGTGACTCCTGCACGTCCAGGAACAGCCACGCCATGCGATCAAGGGATGTGCGGTGTAACGCTCGGCATCAGCGGCGGCGCGCAGCGCCGTCCGCTGCATGCCGTTGTTAGACGGCACCATCCGTGGTGACGCCCACGGTTACAAGCCTTCCCATCTTGAGCAGCCTGCGGCCGACGAGCGCGGTCCAGATTGGCAATGGCGCGACGCCCATGACCCCCCCGATAGCGAGGAAGTTGTGGAGGATTTCGTTCGCCCGCTTCGTCCCCGCGGGGGGCTCGGAATTGAAGGGAAGCGGGCCGAAAGTCGGGTCAACGAAGAGGAAGTTCCCGACGGGGAAGACGGCGGCGATCATCAGACCGACCCCAACCACCGTCCCGAACCACCTGAGGCTCCGGGAGACGGCGCCCGACACGAGTTGGTTGACGACGATGAGCCAGATCCCGAGCAAGCCCTGCCAGAGCATGAAGAAGGGGCCTGCGAGGACGTTGGCAATGATAAGCAGCAGGCTGAAAGTGGTGAGCGCGAGAGCCGCGACGCCCATCGCGACAGTCGATCGGCGCGCGCCTGGCGAGCGCTGGCCGACAATGTCGCCGAACGTGAGCACGAGTGGGATCATGAAGAGAGATTGGAGAAGGACTCCGACGTCGTGGGTCGTGATCAATGGCCTGCAGGTCTGCTCGTCGCCCCCAGAGATCATCGTGATCAGGAACGCCCAAAGGAACCCGTAGGCGACCAGGCCAATCACGCCGCTCGTGATCGCCGCTCGGCCCGCGGAACGATACGCTGCGGCCGTCGTCTTTGCGGAAGCTGATGTCGTCATCGTCGCGACTCCCTCCAAATCTGCCGTCTAACTATTCTTGTCCAGAACTGCCCTTCTCCGCGATCGCAGCGTGCCGGACTGTCTAACACGGCACGCAGCCTACGCCCGATTCGCCGCAACCGCTATTCCGCGCGGCACTTGCCTCCGCCGGCGCGTCCGCGCCGTCCGGCGTTAGACAGACCTGTCCAATCCGCCGCGGCCGTCCACACCTGCTGCCCTGGCCGCCGTCGCTCCGTTTCACGCCTCGCCGCCCAGCAACCGATCCACCGAACTCCGCACGCCCGCTGGACCGCGGTGAAGCACGTGCGTGTAGTTCATGGTCGCTGACACGTCCCGGTGCCCGAGCAACTCCTGCACCGTCCGGATGTCGCTGCCGTCCTCCAGCAGGTGCGTCGCGAACGAGTGCCGGAAGGCGTGGCACGTCGCGTGCTTGCCGCTGCCCGACGCCAGCACCGCGCGGCGCACGGCCTGCTGCACGACCGTCTCGTGCAGGTGGTGTCGCCGGCGCTGCCCCGTCTCGCGGTCGTCGTCGCTGCGCGTCACCGGGAACACCCACTGCCAGGGCCACTCGCGCCCGGCGTTGGGCAGCTTGCGGGCCAGCGCGGCGTTCGGCGGGCGGTGACCGGCCGCGCTGGCCCAGGACGGCCGGCGGCTCGTGCCTGCGACGCCACGCTCGCCCTCATCGCGCGTCCCTCCGATCCTCGAAGCCGAACAGCTTGTGGCCGGCCGCCAGACCTGTCAAGCCGCCGCGCCGGCCCGCGGTCTCGGCACGCCCGCCCCCCATCAGCGCGCCGTGTTCAGCACCTCAAGCAACCGCACCAGCGGCACGTGCGGCCCCACGCCCTTCATCTTCAGGCTTTCCAGCAGCGCCGCCGCCAGGCGCAGCAGCTCGGTGCGCGAGGGGTCGGGCAGCGCCGCCAGCCGCGCGCCGCAGGCCCGCGCGCCCTGCTCGATCCAGGCCTCGTCGTCCAGCTCGCGCGCGGGCCAGGCGTCGATCAGGTCGCGCGCGAGCACCAGCAGCACGGAGGCGAAGATCTCGGGCTCGGCCACCGGAACGGGCTGCTCGCTGGAGGGGCGCGGCGACAGCTCGAGCATGCGCCAGTCGCGCGCCAGCGCCACCCAGTCGGGGCGTCGGCGGAGGGCGAGCAGGGCGTCGCGCAGCGGCGGCGTGTCGGTCAGCTCCAGCGCGAACTCGAGGCCCAGCGCGGCGGCGTGGGCGCCGGCGGGGAAGCCGTCGCGGGACAACTCGAGCAGCGCGGTCTCGCACACCAGCAGGTCGGGCCGCTCGCGGTTGCAGGCCGTGGCCGGGAAGGTGCCTCCCACGAGCGCGATGCGGCGCAGCGTGCGGCGGCCGGTCAGCTCGCGCACGAAGTCGATGCCGTCGCCCATCTGCAACAGCACGGGATGGCGCGTGCGGTTGAGGGGCCCCAGGTCCATGGGCGCATGGACGGACACCTCGGAGCGGCCGACCCGTCCGCGCAGCGGCAATGGCTCGACGGCGATCAGGCCGTCGAGGTCCGGCCCGAACCACGACTGCTCCCACACGCGGGCGGCCACGGCCGGGTCGGGCGAGCCGCCGCGGTTCATCCAGGCCATGAACGCCGTGGCGTCCACCGAGGGATCGATTCCCGGGAACAGGTCGGGCGGCGGCGCCGGCGTCGGCGGCCGCGTGAAGTCCAGGGCCAGACGCGCAGGCGGGCCGCCGGCGATGTCGGAGCAGAGGAGCTGCGTGCGCCACGGCCGCGCCTGCAGGCGGCGGCGGAAGGCCCACGTCTCCTTCAGCAGATTGGACAGCAGGCCGTAGCCCAGCACGATCGAGTTGCCCTGCGGGTCGCGGGCAAGCGGGAACTCGCGGCCGGAGGTGGTGTTGGACAGGTAGTGGAAGAGGTCGCCGGCCAGGCCAGGCGGCGTGGCCGGCGACGGCAGGCGCTGCACGACCTCGACCCCGACCACCTCGCCGCGCACCAGCAGGCCCCACTCCGGCATCTGCGTGACCTGCACCCGCACCAGCTCGCGCCGCGGCGCCGGCTGCAGCACGTCGGCCCGCAGCATGTGGTGCGGCAGGATGTCGAGGTACAAGTCGCCGACCTGCTCGCGCAGCCACGCGGCGGCGCGCTCGGCGGCCTCAGGCTCCAGCGCCGCCTCGGGCGCCTCGAGCACCAGCGGCCAGAGCGCGGAGGGCTGCACGTGCTGCGACAGCGACGCGGCCAAGTCGTGGAGCCGGCCCGGCGGGCCCCGCGCGCGGCGCAGCGCCGCCGCCAGCTCGGCCATGGCGGCGCCCGCGCCGCTCGTCTCGAACGCCGCCTCGAAGACCAGCGGCTCTTCGGCATCCAGCACGTTGAAGACCTGCACCATGTGCAGGCTGGCGGTGCCCGTCGGAACGACGCGCAGCAGGAACGGCAGCACCGGCACGGACTCCGCCGGCGGGCGCAGCGGCGCGGACAGGGCCAGCAGGTCCAGCGCCGCCGGCGGCAACAGGTGGACGGCGTCCCAGCCCGGCGGATCGACCAGGGTCAGGTGCTCGCGCAGCGAGCGCAGGATCTCGCCGGTGAGGTTGCTGCTCGCGGCCTTCATGAGCACGACCGCCGGCCTGTCGCCGGCCGCGAGCGCCCCGGCCGCCCCGCCCGCGGGCGGCGCAAAGACCGCGGCGTCGTCCGTCGGCTCGAGCCGCAGGCCCTCGGCCTGCAGCCGGACCAGCAGTTCCTGCACCTGCCGCACCACCTCCTCGGGCTCCGGCAGCAGCAGCGCGCGCCCGTCGTCCGGCACGGCCGGCGGCCGCTGCGGCAAGGCGTGCGACGCCAGGCCCAGCAGCGCGGCCGCGAGCAGCGCGACGGTCCGTCGGCGCTGCACCCTGACCGGGCGGCGACGTGCACCGGCGGCGGCCGTGAAGTCTCGGCTCATGGTCAGGAGGCCTCCCGAAGGCGCCGCGAACACGCGCGGCCATGATGCCATGACGCGCGCGCCGACGCCCCGCCGACGCCTTGACGCGCCCGCCTCACGCCCTCTCGGTCCGCCGGAACGCCGTGAAGTCCGTCGGCACCGGCCGCGCCCCCACCTGCCGCAGCATGCCCGCGAGCTGGCCGCGGTGGAAGGTCGAGTGGTTCGCGACGTGCACCAGCAGGTCCCCGAGCAGGAACGCGTCGCGCTCGCCGGTCGTGGAGACGTAGTCCACCGTCCTCCCGAGCGCCGCCTCGTCCAGCCGGTCCAGGAACGGCCGGCGCCGCGCCTCGACGTCGCGCAACTGCGCCTCCAGCGTCTCCAGCTCGGCGTCGTGCGGCAACGCCGGCAGGTCCGCGGGGCTGCGGCCCAGCCAGCGCTCCAGCCAGAACCACTCGCCCACGAGCAGGTGCGCGAAGGTCTGGCGCAACGTCGGAAAGCTGCTGCCGAGGTCGCGCGACAGCGTCTCGACCGGCAGCGGTCGCAGGCAGCCGAGGATGCGCGCGTTGGCCCACTCGGTGTAGCGGTAGAGGTCACGCATACGGTCGGCGTCCATCTCGATCTCCCGACGGGTCCGGCGCGGGTCCGATCGCGCACCGGCGGCCGGCGTCGCGCTCGACCCCGGGGGGCGCCTACTCGAACTGCGCGTTCGGGAACACGTTGTCCTCGTAGACGTTGGCCCCGCGACCGGCCGTGTCCCACACGTCGAACTCGCCGCTCTGCTTGGCCTTGTTCTTCCGGAACGTGTTGCCGGCCGTCTCGACGAGGAATCCGCTGCCGTCCGCCTTGGAGACCCGGTTCTTCTCGAACAGGTTACCCGTGACCACGAAGGGGTCGCCACCGGCCGGACTGACCTCGACGCCGTTGCTGCCCACGTTGCGGATCCTGTTGGAGACGAACGTATTGTCGTCGCCCTCCACGTCGAGCGCGTCGTCGTCCACGCCGTTGAAGCGGTTCTTCTCGATCAGGCAGTTGGTGGCGATGATCGAGAAGCCCTCGTCGCGCGAGTCCTTGACGCGGTTCTTCGTCGCCACGTGGCCGTCGCCCCGGAAGGTGATCGCGCCGTCCGTGTCGGTCAGGCGGTTCTTGTCCAGCACGATGTCCGCCGCGCCGTCCTCGATGTTGATGGCCTCGCTGTTGGTGCCGCTGATGCGCGTCTTCTCCACCAGGTGGCCGGAGCCGGCCAGGTTGATGCCGACGCCCTCGATGTCCTCGAGGCGGCACTTGCTGATGGTGACGGCGGTCGAGCCGGTCACGTCGATGCCGCGGTCGCCCGCATTGCGGATGACCAGGCCGACGAGCGTGACGCCCGGCGACGCGTCGATGCCCACGACGGGCGCCAGGTCGCCGGCCCCGTCCACGACCGGTTTGCCCTTGCCCTGGATGGTGACGTCGGCCTTGCCGATCACGGCGAACGGCGCCCAGGGGCCCTTGGAGACCAGGACGATGTCGCCCGCCACGGCGGCGTCCACCGCCTCCTGGATGGTGGCGAAGTCCTGCGGGACGCGCAGGGTGTCGGCTTCCGCGGCCGCGGCGAGCAGCGCGACGAACGTCATGCCCAACAGCGACGTATCGGGCCTCATGGTGCTCCTCCCGGAAACCTCGGAACGGATCGCGGACGAGGGGCGGATCGTACAGCATCGCGGAGCAGCCCGCGCGGCGTCAGGCCGCCAGTCCCTGCTCGACACGCTCCGCGTCCCGGCGAGGCCGACGCGTGAGGAAGCGCACGGCGAGATACCCGACCGCGAAAACGACGCCATGCACCCGGAAGGTGAGTGCCAGCCCCCGCTGGATCACCTCGTCGAACGGGGCCGGCCGCCGTTCCCCGAGCGACTCGAAGCCGTCGGCGAAGAGCCACTCCACGACCACGAGCAACGCCTCATCGGGGATCAGCAGGACACCCGCGACGAACAACGCCCAGACGAAGAACCACACGGGAACAACCGGCTCGTCATGGAGAGTGTCCGCGGGCATCGTTGCCGACTTCGACGGCGCCGGCCGCGACCGCATTCCGTCGGACGCCCGGGTGGCCGGTCCTCGCGCCCTACCCCCTCTTCCGCGCCCCGAAGATCTGCACGTCCCCCTTCACGCTGCGCAGCAGGCTGGCCAGGCCCGGCAGGTTCAGCCAGCGGTCGCGCCCCGGCGCGTCGATGTAGGTGTAGGTGTCGAAGGCCTCGACCTCGAACCCCACGCCCTCGATCAGCGCGCGCAGCTCCGTGACCGAGTAGATCTTGATGTGAAGCGTGGGCGCGTTGAACGTGCGCTTGATGTCGCGCAGCGTGGTGCGCTGCTCGGTGTCGCGCTCGAGCCAGTCGTTCAGCCGCCGGAAGCCCTTGCGGTGGAAGAGGAAGGCCTCGTTGTCGGTGTCCAGCACCAGGCGCCCGCCGGGCCGCAGCAGGCGCTGCACTTCCTGCATCATGGCGCGTCCCGGCTCCTCGGCCAGGTGCTCGATGATGTCGTTGACCAGCACGACGTCGAAGCTGCCGGACACGAAGGGCACCTTCGTGGCGTCGGCGCGCACCAGGCCCAGCGCCGGCAGCCGCGCGTGGCAGATCTCCAGCGCCATGGCCGAGAAATCCAGGCCGCAGACGCGCGCGCCGCGGCGCGCCGCCTCGCCGCCGAAGAACCCGACGCCGCAGCCCAGGTCCAGCACGCGCCGGCCGGCGACGTCGCCCATGAAGCGCGCCACGTTCTTGACCCGCTGGCGGTAGACGCCGCGCTCGTAGCGCACGACGTGGCCCTCGAAGTACTTGCGGTCGTAGTGCTCCGCGTCGTAGCCGGGGTTGTCGTGCTCGCGCAGGGTCATCGCGGGGTCCGGGGACGGGAGGACGGCCGGGAAGGGTAGCGCAGGGTCGGGTTGGGGGACAGGTCCGGGCACGCTGCGGACGCCGCGCGGCACCGCCGTGACGTATGCGACGCATACGTGCAACATGTGCGTCGCATACGTCACGGCGGTCTGACGCGGGTCCCGCACGCCGGCCCGAACCCACGCCGCCGCCCGCGCCGCGCCGCGCCGCCGTGGCCTCACCCCCCGGCCAGCCGCCGCACCAGCGCCGCGACCGCCGCCGCGTCCGGCAGCGAGTCCGGCGGCCCCGACGGCTGCAGCCCCGCGGCCGCCGCCAGCGCCTGCACTACCAGCGCCGCGCGCCGCCGGTCGCGCACCGGCGCGGTGGACGAGAGCCAGGACTGCAGTTCGGGCAGGTCGCGCGCGATGGCCGGCGCGACACTTCGGTCGCCGAGGCGCAGCAGCATGGCGGCGGCCATCAGGCGCGTGGCCGCGTCGGGCGCCAGCAGCTCGCGCTGGTACCTGGCCTGCAGGCCGTCCAGCGTGTCGAAGTCCTCGAAGGCGACGTTGGCCAGCGCGGCGATGCGCCAAGTGGGGTCGCCGTAGAGCACGTGCGCGGCCCACAGCAGGGACTCCTCGCCGTGGTCGGCGATCACGGTATCGCGGCCGTCGGCCAGCGCGGCGCCGATGGTCTCGCCGGCGGCGAGGCGGCGGTAGAAGGTGCCGGCGTGCTGGCGCGCGACCTCGTCGCGCACCTCCCACAGCGTGCCGACGACGTGGCGGCTGCCGCCGAGCAGGAAGGCCGAGGCCACTCCGGCCAGGCCCGCGGGGCTGCCGGCGGCCAGGCGCTGGGTGTCGTCCGAGGACGTGCAGCCGTTGAGGAAGACCAGGCCGGGCAGGTCGATCCGGCCGCGGAGCTGCTCCAGCAGCGCGGCGGTCAGCTCGCCGTCGCGCAGGCGCAGCCCGCCGCTGGCGCCGGCGCCGCCGCCCTCGGCGTGGCCGGCAAAGTGCAGGACGTCGTGGCGGCCCAGCTCGTCGCGCACGGTGCGCAGGGAGACGTCGCCCACCAGCATGGTCACGCGGCCGAAGGGGCCGACGCCCTCGAGCGCCTCGCCCAGCTCCTCGGCCTCGCGCCGCGCGGCGGGCAGGTCGCCGCCGGGGTCGGCCACGATGAGCACCGAGAGCGGCGCCTGCATGCGGCGCTGCAGCGAGGACGCCGCCTCCTGCTCGGAGACCAGGCGCCCGATGTGGAAGCGCCGCCCGAGAAACTGGTCGCCGTCGTGCAGCAGCTCCCACGGGATGCCCAGCAGCGGGCGGTCGAGGTGCAGCACCAGGTTGCGCGCCGTGGCCTCTTCCAGCTTCTCCTTGAGGAAGGCCGGCAGCAGGTCCAGGTAGATGGCCTGGCCGGCGGCGACGAGGCGCGGCAGCAGGCCGCGCGCGCCGGCGTTGGCCTGGGCCAGCAGCGCCAGCACGTCGCGCGCGCGGTCCGCCACCAGCCCGGAGTGGAACGGGCAGGTGCGCGAGGTCTTGATCGTGGACTCCAGCGCCGAGCCCTCCTTGAAGGGCGTGACGCGGATGGAGTCCGGCCCCTGGACCAGGACCTGCAAGGTGAATTTGGGTTCGGTGCCGGGCACGGGCCGCTTCCGCGAGGTGGCCGCGATTCTCCGGGCGTGGCCGCGCGCGTCCAGCACGGCGGCCGGACGGGGCGCTACGGCGCGATGAAGAAAGGCGCGGCGGGGTCGGCCAGCAGGCCCGGCACGGCCGTCAGCTCGCCTCGCGGCTGCCAGATGTGCACCGCACCCGATGGATCACCCAGCAGGGCGACCACGCCCTGCAGGCCGGCGGGCGGCGCCGCCAGGCGCGAGGCCGCGGGCACGGCCAGCGTCAGCGCTTGGCCGCGCAGCGAGCCGGGCGGCAGGAAGGAGAGGCTGCGCGCGCCGTCGGGCCACGCGGCCAGCAGCAGCGCGCCGCCGGCGACGGGCGCGCCATCCAGCAGGCGGCCGGACACCGGCACGCGCCCGAGCGGAACGCCGTCCTGCAGCAGCTCGGCCGGGCCCTCCGCGGACGGAACCACCAGCACGCGGCCGTCGCCCAGCGCGACCAGCCGCGCCGGCTGCACCGCCAGGCGCAGCGTGCTCAGCCAACCCGTGTCCAGGTCCAGCGTGGACAGCGCACCGGGCCGTCCGGCCGCGCCACGCGTGGCCACCAGCAGCCGCCGGCCGTCCAGAGCCAGGTCGGCCACCGCCTGGTCGCCCGCGAGGCCCACGGGCAGCAGCGCGCGCGCGGCGCGCGTGGCCACGTCGACCTCGCGCACGACGAGGTCGTCCTCGGCCACGAAGGCCGTCAGGCCGTCGGCCGACAGCGCCACGCGCCGCCCGTCCACCGGCTGCGCCAGCGGCTCGAGCGCCAGAGCCGCCTGGTCGAGGAACAGCGCGCGGCCCGGCGCCGCGAAGGGTTGGCCGCCCGGGCGAGAGAGAAGGAAGGCCGCGCCCGCGGGTCCGCCGGCCAGCACGTCGGCCGCGGCGTCGAAGGCCAGCGCCGAGAGCGGCGTCGCGCCCCAGTTGGCCGCCGCCAGCACCTGCAGCAGCCCGCCGTCGCGCAGCACGTAGCCGCGCGCGCCGTCGGCCGAGAAGGAGATGCCGCGCAACCCGCCCGCGGCCGGGATGGACGGCGACAGCAGCCGCCCGTCCAGCAGCGAGAGGCGCGCGTGTCCGGCCGCCGTGGCCAGCACCAGCGTCGGCGGCTGCACGTGCAGTTGCAGCGCCGCGCCCTCGGCGGCGGCGGACGGCCACACGGCCAGGCTCACCGGCCGGTCGGCGTCGGCCGGGTCGTCCAGCGCGACCGTGATCACGATGCGACCGCGCTCGTCGGCGCGCCACAGGCCCTGGATCGTGCCCGCCTCCACCGCCGGACCGGGGAGCGGCGACCTGAACTGCCGCGAGGTCGAGGCCGTCAGCTCCTCGACCAGCGACAGCGGGGCGTTGACCGCGTCGAGCAGCGCCACGCGCACGTCCTCGCCCGGCTGGAGGCCGTCGGCCACCACGACCAGCGTGCCGCCGGCGAGCGGGAAGTTGTGGTGCAGGGCCACCGGCGAGGCCTGGGCCGGGAGCGCCGGGGCCGCCGCCAGCAGCGCCGCCCAGAGGGTCGCGGAGCGCAGGGCTGGGAGCGGGGACGACATGCGGGGAACTCTACCACCGGGGGTGTGACAACGTTGGACTGCGGGGCGTCCGGTCGGCGCCGGACGACACGAACCGGCTTCATCGGACGCGCCGGCAGCGAGCCTCAAGCTCCCCCGGGGGGTTCGGTCGCGCCATCACGCCTGCGTGGCCCTCACCGCCCGACCTTCTCCGGCCGCCCGTCCGCATTCGCCGTGTCCAGCGCCAACGCCGACACCAACTGCACCACCCGCGCGATCTTCTCGCGGTCGATCTTCTCGACGTCGTCGCTGGGCCGGTGGTAGTCCTCGTGCAGCCCGCTGAAGAAGAAGACCACCGGGATGCCCTTGGCCGCGAAGTTGTAGTGGTCGCTGCGGTGGTAGTAGTTGTCCACCAGGTCGTCGCCGGCGGCGGGCGCGGTCCAGGTGACGCGCAGGCCGGCCTGCGGCGCCAGCTCGACGGCGCGCGTGACCAGCGTGTTGTGGTCGTCGTGCTGCGGCGAGGGCGTGGCGCCGATGGCGTCGGGGTCGTTGCGGCCCACCATGTCGATGTTGATGTCGGCCACCACGTCGGCCAGCGGCATGGTCGGGTGCTCGCACCACCACTCGCTGCCCAGCAGGCCCTTTTCCTCGCCCGAGACGGCCATGAAGACGATCGAGCGGCGCGGGGCGGGGCGGCGGACCAGCTCGGCGGCGGCGACCATCAGCGCGGTGGTGCCGCTGGCGTTGTCGTCGGCGCCGTTGTTGACGCGGCCGTCGCGCAGCGTGCCGATGTGGTCCATGTGCGCGGTGAAGAACACCGCCTCGTGCGCGAGCGCCGGGTCGCTGCCGGGGATGCGGCCGATGACGTTGTAGCCGTCGATGCGCTCGGAGCGCACGGGAGCGACGAGCTGCAGCGTGCCCTGCAGCGCGCGGCCGGGCGCGATGGCCGCGTCGCCGGCGGCGCGCGCGGCGCGCTCGGCGGCCACGTCCAGGCCGCAGGCCGCGAGCGCCGCCCCGGCGGCCGCGCCGCGCAGCGAGACCACCGGCCACGCCCGCGGCGCCGCGTCGGGCGGCGGCGGCATCGACGTGGAGGGATGGTCGGCGGCGTCCAGCAGATCCTCGAACTGCTCGCTGGCCGCGGGGTTGTCGTCGGCGACCAGCGACAGGAGCCCGGCGGCGCCATGCTCCCGCGCCGCCTCGCGCTTGGCGCGCCAGTGGCCGAACTGGCGCAGGTCGTCGCGGCCGGCCGGGCGGCCGTCGAGCACGACCACGAAGCGTCCGGTCACGTCGAGGCCGGCGTAGTGGTCGACCCCCTTCTCCGGGGCCGAGATGCCGTGGCCCGCGAAGACCAGGCCGGCCGAGAGGTCGAAGCCGGTGGACGCGTAGCCGCGCACGGCCCAGTCGCGGCCCAGGACGAGCGCAGCCTCGCCGCCGCCGGCCGCCAGCACCAGCCGCGCCTGGTCCTTGACCAGCCAGTTGGTCTCGAGCGGGTAGCGCTGGAACCAGCCGTCCTCGCCGGCGGGCTGCAGGCCCGCCTCGCGAAAAGCCGCGGCCACGTACTGCCCGGTGACCAGGCCCTGCAGCGTGCCGGTCTCGCGGCCGCCGAGGTCGTCACTGGCCAGGAACTGCAGGTGCGCGTCGATCTGCCGCACCACGGCCGGGTCCACGGCGCCCGGCGCGGGCCCGGCGGACACGGCCGCGGGCGCCGCGCAGGCCAGCAGCAGCAGCAGGGACGGGATCGCTGGATTCATCAGGGCTCCTCCGCGCCGGGATCCGGCGGCAGCATCTCGATGCGTTGGACTTCGCCGTCCGCCAGGTAGACCAGCGACGCGCCGCGGCCCACGAAGTGCGGGCCCTGCTGCGCCTGGCCGCCGTGGCGCGCGCCCACGGCCACCGTGGTCACGGACTCCTCGAAGTCCACCACGAACAGATCCTCCTCGAAGGGCGCGTCGGACGCCTCGTCGAAGGCCGCCTGGCAGTAGGCCATGAAGCGGCCGTCGGCCGAGAGCGCGAGGCCGTAGTGGTGCGTGAAGCTCAGGCCGAAGGAGTAGCGGCCGCCGCCGAACAGGTGCGTCTGGTAGACCTGCAGCCAGCCGTCGAGGTTCCACTGCGGCGCCACCAGGCGCCGGTGCTCGCCGCCGCCGCGGAAGGCGGACGAGGGCGGCACGCGGCGCGACAGGCCCAAGTTGCCCTCGGCCATCTGCGCCATGCGGCCGTCGGCGAGGGACAGCGTCCACAGGCCGGCGACGCGGCCGGGCACGACGAGCGCGCGGCCGTCGGGCGTGAACAGCGCGCCGGGCTGGTCGCAGCCCTCGGCCAGCACGCGGCGCGCGGCGCCGGCGGCGTCCCAGCTCCACGCCTCCCAGCCGCGCGCGGTGCGCAGGGCGACGACCGGCGCGGCGGGCGTGCAGGCCACGTCGGACTCGACGGCGCCGGCGGGCAGCGCGGCCGGGCCGAGCGCGTCGCGCAGCTCCACCACGCGCGCGGGGGCTCCGTCCGGCACGGCGGGCAGCAGCACGGACAGTCTCGTAAGGCCGTCCACGTCGGGCAGGGCCAGCACCGGCGTCTCGCCCGCAGCCAGGCCGGCCAGCCGCGCGCCGGCGGGCAGCGCGCCGTCCGGCAGCACGTGCACGGTCGCGCCACCCGCGCGCGCGCCGGCAGTGCGCAGCAGGGCGCCGTCAACCAGCGACCACGCGCTGCCGTCGGGCGCCAGGACCGGGCGGCCCGCGAGGCCCGCCGGCAGGCGCACGCCGTCTTGCGGCGCGCGCGCCGCCGCGTCGAACAGGCGCCACAGGCCGTCATCCTCGCGCACCGCAAAGCCATCGACGCCATCCATGGCCACGAGCTGGTCGCCGCGGCCCAGCGTGAAGCGCATCGCGTGGCGCGATGCGAGCCAGCTGACGACCCAGGCCAGCAAGAGCACGGCCGCCAGGGTGAGCAGCAGCCTGCGCATGGTCGCGGCACGCATGGAAGCCGCACAGGGTAGCGTGCCGGCCATGGCGCTCCGACAGTCCCGTGCGCCGCCTGGCCGCGGCCGTCTGCTAGCCTTCAGGGGATGACGCTGCGCACGCTGGTCCTGCTGGGCGTGCTCCACCTGCTGGCCGCCGGGCTGTTCCTGGGCGGCTGCGGCTGGGGCTTCCCGCTGGACGACTCTTGGGGCCACCTGGTCTATGGCCGGGCGCTGGCCACGCTGGAGGGCCTGTCCTACAACCCGGGACAACCCGAGGCGGGCGTGACCTCGCCGTTGTGGACCTACCTCGTCGCGCTGCCCGCCGGACTGGTCGAGTGGGGCCTGATCGAGCGACCGGACTGGGGCGTGCGCGCGCTGGGCCTGCTGTGCGGGTTGTGGGCCTGCGTCGTCGGCACGCGACTGGCCCTGCGCGGCGGCCGCTTCACCGGCCTGTGCGCGGCGCTGCTGCTGACCTTCGACCCGCTGCTGCTGGCCGGGCGCTTCTCGGGCATGGAGCTGCCGCTGTTCGGGCTGCTCGTGCTGCTGTACGCGGAGGCCGCGCTGGGCGACCGGGCCGCGCGGCTGGGCTGGATCTGCGGTCTGCTCTGCCTCACGCGCCCGGAGGGCCTGCTGCTGCTGGCCCTGGCGGCGCCGCGCCAGTTGCGCGGGCGCGCGCGCGTGCTGGCCTTCCTGCCGCCGGTGCTGGGGTGCCTGCTGCCCTTCGCCGCCTTCAACCTGTGGGTCGCGGGCCAGCCCTGGCCCAACACCTGGAGCAACAAGGCCGAGCTGGTCCTGGCGCCCGGGTCGCTGGCCGGCGCGCTGGGCGCGCTGGGCGGCGACACGGGCCTCGGCTGGGCGCTGCCGCTGCTGCTGGCGGCCGGCACGTTCTCGCTGGACGGCGCGCACGACCGGCTGGCGCGCTCGCTGCTGCTGCCCGGCCTGGCTCTGCTGGCGGGCGTGCTGCTCACGCGCGCGCTGGAAGTCGGCTTCGACCCGCCGCGCGCGCCTTTCTACTTCGAACGCTACGCGCTGCTGGCCTGGCCGCCGCTGCTGGTCGTGTCCGCCGGCGGGCTGTCGTCGCTGGCGCGCACGGCGTGGACCGGCCTCTTCTGCCGGCCGCGCGCGGCGCTGGTGCTGGCCGCGCCGCTGCTGCTGGTCGTGGCGCTGGCGCGCGAGGCTCCGACGCACGCGCGCGACGTGGCCCGGCGCTTCGCCGCCGAGTGCGCGGACGTCGAGGCGCTCAACGTGGCCGCCGGCCGCTGGATCGACGCCAACCTGTCGCGCACCGCCGTGGTGGCCACCCACGACGCCGGCGCGGTGCGCTACTTCGGCCGTCGCCACGTGCTGGACCTCTACGGCAACAACGACGCGCGCCTGGCCGAGCGGCAGCGCGCCGTGATCGATGCGCAGGACCGCCGTGACCGCGACGCCGAGGCGCACGCCCTGCTGGGCCTGCTGGCGGAGGTCCGCTCGCGCGACCCGGACGCGCTGGCCTGCTTTCCGCTCATCTACACCGCCGCGGCCCGGCCCGACCTGCTGGTTGCGCTGCAGCAGGCTCGCGAGCCGGACCGCACGCTGGTGGCTGTCAGCGCCGAGGCATGGGCCGAGCTGCTGGGCCTGACGCGCCGCGCGGCCAGCTTCCACGTGGACGTGCCGCACGTGATGGACAGCCCGGTGCACCGCGACTTCGCCATCTTCGTGCGAACCCTGCCGTGACGGCGGGCGCGAGGCTCCCGGCGCGCGCGCTGCTGGCGGTCGCGCTGCTGGCTGCGGCTACGCGCACGCTGTTCGAGCTGCAGACGCGCGGCGGCGACGGCCCGGTGGCCGTGCAGTCGGCGCACCTGCTGGGCGACGAGCGCGCCTACGACGCGCAGGCCCGGGACTTCGCCGACGGCGCGCTGGCGCGCACGCGCAGCTTCTACCAGGAGCCGCTCTACGCCTTCACGGTCGGGCTGGCCTATCGCCTGGCGGACCTGCCGCCGCTGCCGCCACAGGCGGACCGCGCCGTGACCCCGCTGGCGCCGGTGCACACGGGGATCTTCGCCGTCCAGCACCTGCTGGGCGTGCTGACCTGCGTGCTGGTCGCGCTGCTGGGCGCGCGCGCCGTCTCGCCGCGCGTCGGGCTGCTGGCCGGGCTGCTGGCGGCCCTGTCGGGTCCGCTGGTCTTCGCCGAGAGCATGCTGCTCAAGGAGGGCCCGGCGCTGCTGCTGTGGACGGCCTCGCTGCACCTGTGGCTGGACGTGCTGCAGGACAAGGGACTGCGGCGCGCCGCGCTGCTGGGCGCGCTGCTGGGCCTGGGGGTGCTGCTGCGCGGCAACACCTACCTGCTGCTGGCGGCGGTGCTGGGCTCGCTGCTGCTGCTGCGCGTCGGCGGGCGGCGCCGGCCGCGCGCGGCGGGCCTCGTGCTGGGCTGCGCGCTGCTGGCGCTGTCGCCGGCCACGATCCACAACCTGCGTCGCGGCGAGCTGGTGCTGTCCACCTACCAGGCCGGCAGCAACGCCGCCATCGGCATGCCCGACGACGAGCGGCCGTGGGCGGGCGTGGTGTACGAGCCGCTGCAGTCCGGGCACGGCGACGCGCTGTTCGAGGAGGACGACGCCGTGGCGCTGGCCGAGGCGGCCGAGGGCAGGCGGCTCACGGGCCCCGAGGTCTCGCGCTTCTGGTGGCGGCGCACGCTGGACGTGGTGCTGCGGCGGCCAACCACCGCGTTGCAGCGCGCGTGGCGCAAGCTGGCCTACGTCCTGCACCCGGACGAGGTGCCGGACGTGAAGGACTGGGCCTTCGTGCGGCGGGCCGTGCCGCTGCTGGACACGCCGCTCTCCGACCTGACGCTGTGGGGTCCGCTGGCCCTGCTCGGGCTGCTGTGCCTGCCGTGGCGCGGCGCGGGGCCGCTGGTGCTGCGCGCCTCACTGGGCGTGGTGGCCGGGTCCCTGCTGCTGTTCTACGTCATGGGACGCTACCGGCTGGCCGTGGCGCCGGCCGCGTGGATCCTCGCGGCCGGTGCGCTCGACGCGGGCTGGCGGCGCGTGGCCGCCGCGCGCGGCTGGCGCCGGGGGGCCACGCTCGCCGCGCTGCTGCTGCTGCTGGCGCTGCCGCTGACGCTGCTGCTCGGGCTCTCGGGGCGCTTCGACCCGCGGCAGCGGGCGCCGGCGGCGCGCACGGCCGGCCTGCCGGCGCTGGGCGCCGAGGCGCTGGCCTTCCTCCGCGACCAGGGCGCCCGCGTGCTCGGGTGGCTGGCGCCCGGCGGTGTCGCGCCGGTGATCCGCCCGGACATCGGCGGCCTGCAGGTGAGCTGGGCCAACCTGGCCTCGATCGAGATGTTCCGCGCCACGCGCGCCGGCAACCCGGCGGAGGCCCGCGCGCGCCGCGACGCCGCGGTCGAAGCCGCGCGCGAGGCGCTGCGCCTGGCGCCGCTGTACCCCGAGGGCCGCGCCATCCTGGTGCGTGCGCTGGACCTGCGCGTGCCCGGGCTCGAGCCGCGCACCGCCGAGGCCGACGCCGAGGCCGTGCGCCTGCTGCTGGTGGTCGAGGGCGAGCGCGCCGGCGCCCTGGTCCACAAGCTGCTGGACCGGCCGGTGCCCGAACAGCTGGAGTCGGCGGCCTTCCTGCGCGGCCGCCCGTCGCTGCCCGAGCGCGACGCTTTCGTCTCGTCGGCGCTGGCCTTCGCCGCGCGCCGCGTGGCGCAGTTCCTGCGCGACGAGGCCACGCTGCCCTTCGCGCTGCAACTGGTCGAGGAAGCCCTGCGCCGCGCGCCGCAGGACCACGAGGCCGAGGTGCAGCACGGCCTCGTGCTCAAGCGCCTCGGGCGCCTGCCCGAGGCCGAGGCCGCCTACCGGCGCGCGCTGGACAGCGGCGTGCGCACGGTCGAGCTGCTCAACAACCTCGGCAACCTGCTGATCCAGGCCGGCCGGCACGCCGAGGCGCTGCCGCTGCTCGAGCAGGCCGTGCAGCTGGACCCGGACAACGACCTGCTGCGGCGCAACCTGGAAAAGGCGCGCTCCGGAGGCTGAGCGCGGGACCGGGCCGCGCGGACGGGCGGCGCGCCTTCCCACCTGCGGCATTCGGGCGTACCTTGGACGCGATCCTGCTGGGTACCGGTCGCAAGGCCGGCGCGGGATCTCCCGCGCCGGAGCCCCCCGTGTCCTCTGCCTTCGCGTTGTCCATCACGTTCGTCGCCGTCCTGCTCGGGCCCGCCGCCGCACAACTGACCGACCTGCAGCCCGGCCGGAACTACACCCCCGAGGCCAACTTCGGCCTGAACAGCTCCGAGAACATCGACTTCGGCGACGCCGACAACGACGGCGACATGGACGCCATCGTCGGCAACGGCGGCGACTCTGGTCCGCAACCCAACCGCATCTTCATCAACCGCGGCGGCCTGCAGGCTGGCGTGGTCGGCACGTTCATCGAGGAGACGTCCACGCGCTTCGCCGGCGTTCCCAACGACACCTCGCGCGACATCGAGTTCGTCGACCTCGACAACGACGGCGATCTGGACGTGTACGTGGCCAACCGCGGCACCACCACCACCGGCGAGGTCAGCCGCTTCTACGTCAACCTGGGCGGCCCGCAGGCCGGCACCATCGGCTTCTACGCCGAGGACACGAACAACCGCTGGGGCACGCTCATCTCCGTGCCGGCCGCCCAAGAGGTGGATCCGGACAACCTCCAGGGCGCATGGCGCGACTGGGCCTGCGACTGCGACTTCGCGGACCTGGACGACGACGGCTGGACCGACCTGTTCCACAGCACCTACGGCCCCAACATGGACGGCACCGACGACAGCCGCATCTTCCTCAACGACACCACCGGCGTGTTCGACGAGCTGTGGCCGTGGTGCTTCGGCGTCCAGGACGTGTCGATGGACCTCCGCACGCACACGCTCGACCTGGATCTGGTGGACCTCGACGGCGACTTCGACATCGACGTCACGATGTCCAGCCGCAACAGCCAGGGTCGCATCTACCTGAACAACCTCAACAACGGCATTTCGGCCTCGGCCTTCAACGACATCACGCAGTTCGCGCTGGTGGCCCAGGGCATCGTGAACAACGGCGGGGCCAACTACGAGGGCGAGTTCGGCGACCTGGACGGTGACGGCGACTTCGACATCTGGTTCAAGAACTGGAACGCCAACACCGACCGCATCATGCGCAACGACGGCTTCACGGCCGGCTCGGGCGTGCTGTTCACCCAGCAGAACAACTGGATCAAGAACGACCCGAACGCCGACGAGAACGAGGTGGACTTCGTCGATTTCGACGGCGACGGCGACCTCGACTCGTTCGTGGCCAACTTCTCGGGCACCAACCACCTGTACGTGAGCGGCCTGGCGCAGGGCCTCAACCCGGCCACCACCGGCCTGTTCCATCGTGCGGGCATCTCGGCGCTGTACCCGCAGGGCGAGCTGCCCACGGGCACCCCGGGCGGCCTGACCACGCTGGACGGCGAGACGGCGGACGTCGACAACGACGGCGACCAGGACCTGGCCGTGGCCAACGACGCCAACCAGCAGAACTACCTGTACGTGAACTCGCTGGGCATCCCGGACACGCACGCGCCGACGTTCCACGCGGTGACCAACCAGGCCGACAAGGCCAACGGCTCGAGCACCGTGATCCACGTCGCGCTGCGCGACAACACCAGCTACTACGTCGTGCAGTTCTACGACGTGAACCTGGAGTACACGGTTGACGGCGGCTCGCCGGTGTCCGTGGACATGTTCGCGCAGGGCTCGATGCAGTTCCGCGGCGTGATCCCGGCCCAGACGGATGCCACGGTCGCGTACCACGTCGAGGCCACCGACCTCGCCGGCAACACCGGCCTGTCGGCCGACCTCGACTACGTGCAGGGCGCGGTCGTCGGAGGCCCGTGGACCGACATCGGCTGCTCGCTCGCGGGCGTCAGCGGTCCGCCGCTGCTCGTGGGCACGGGCCCGCTGACCCCGGGCTCGGCCGGCGCGCTGAACCTGAGCAACGCGGCGCCCTCGGCCGCCTCCGTGCTGTACATCGCGAGCATGAGCCTGCCGGTGAACTTCCAGGGCGGCACGCTGTGCGCTTTCCCGTTCATGAGGGCGATACCGCTCGTCACCGACCCTGCGGGGACGCTGACGCTGTCGTGGACGTCGTGGCCGTCGGGTCTCTCCGGCGTCACCCTCTACTTCCAGTACGCCATCACCGACGCGGCCGGCCCGGTCGGCGCGTCGCTGAGCAACGCCGTCAAGGGCGTCGTGCCCTGACGTCCCGCCCGGCAACCCGCTGACCCGGACCGGCCCGCACGTCGAGGCCGGGACCGCTGCCCGAGCAGGCCGTGCAGATGGACCCGGACAACGACCTGCTGCAGCGCAACCGGGAGCAGGCGCACTCGGGAGGCTGAGCGCGGGACCGGGCGGCGCACCAAGGCGGCCCCCCTTCCCATCTGCGGCATTCGGGCGTAGCCTTGGCCGCGATCCTGCGGGGTACCGGTCGCAAGGCCGGCGCGGGATCTCCCGCGCCGGAGCCCCCCATGTCCTCTGCCTTCGCGTTGTCCATCACGTTCGTCGCCGTCCTGCTCGAGCCCGCCGCCGCGCAGTTGACCGACCTGCAGCCCGGCCGGAACTACACCCCCGAGGCCAACTTCGGCCTGAACCGCTCCGAGAACATCGACTTCGGCGACGCCGACAACGACGGCGACATGGACGCCATCGTCGGCAATGGCGGCGACTTCGGTCCGGAGCCCAACCGCATCTTCATCAACCGCGGCGGCCTGCAGGGCGGCGTGATCGGCACGTTCGTCGAGGAGACCAGCACGCGCTTCGCCGGCGTGCCCAACGACACCACGCGCGACATCGAGTTCGTCGACTTCGAGAACGACGCCGACCTCGACATCTA
>Ga0247727_10000627_pt1 | contig 86415 bp, 85 predicted proteins | sample WisWelCaveWW1625_FD_202498 | JGI IMG/M metagenome (GOLD analysis project Ga0247727, IMG submission 202498) | Biofilm microbial communities from Wishing Well Cave, Virginia, United States - WW16-25 | ecosystem: Environmental > Aquatic > Deep subsurface > Groundwater > Cave microbial mat | place... | reverse complement strand
GAAGGAGGTGACGCCCCCACCCGGTTCATCCCTCGGAGCCAAGTTCTCCTGGCAGGAGGTTTCGAGGACATCTTTGGTGAGGCAACCAGTGGGCGCTTCGAGGACATCTTGACGTGAGGCAACATGCGACACCCGTTGCCTCGTCGTCCGCTCGGCCTGGGCTATCCTAGAGGTCTCCCTCGAGGAAGAAGGTGCCGACATGCAGGAATGGGTCATCGTGGCCGTCGTGGCCATCGCCGTGATCTTCGGCGCGTCGAAGCTCCCCCAGATCGCCAGGAACATGGGCAAGGCCCAGGGCGAGTTCAAGAAAGGGTTGAAGGAAGGAGCGGTGGACGAGCCGGCGGCACCTTCCGCTCCCCCGATGCAGGCCGCCGCCCCCGAGCAGCACACGGCCGATCAGCCGCCGAGCCAGAGCTAGCTGAGCAGCCGATCAGCCGAGGCCACAGCTCGTTTCGGTTCAGCCCGCGCCGGCGTCGCGAGCGATCGATCCCAACACACCGTTCACGAATCGACCGCTGTCTTCGGTCGACAACTCGTTCGCCGCTTCGACCGCCTCGCTGATGGCAACGGACGCCGGCACGTCATCGCGCCACCGCAGCTCGTAGACGGCCACCCGCAAGATCGCGCGGTCGACCGCCGCCATGCGGGCGAGCGACCACCCCTGGCTCCGCTCTTCGAGCTCTAGGTCGATGTCGGGACCCCGGTCGGCGACGCCTTCGGCGAGCTCCACGGCGAACGCCGGCACGTCGCGGCCCGCTTGCTGCCAAGCGCGCACGACATCGGACACCTCGTCGCCGGTCACGTCGGCCTGGAACACGATGTCGATCGCGATGCGCCGCGCCTCGCGGCGACCCGTCACCGTCAGCCCTTCACACGTTCGATGTAGTCGCCGCTGCGGGTGTCGACCTTGATCTTCTCGCCGGCTTCCACGAACAACGGGACCTGGACGACCGTGCCGGTCTCAAGGGTCGCGGGCTTCAAGGCGCCGGTGCGGGTGTCACCCTTCACGCCTGGGTCCGTCTCGGTGATCGAAAGGATGACCGACGCCGGCAGATCGAGCGCGATCGGAACGCCGTCGTGCAGCGCCACCTGGGCCTCGGCGCCTTCGGCGAGGAAGCGGTCTGTGTCGCCGACGATGGACTCGGGGACGTGGACCTGGTCGTAGGTGGCGAGGTCCATGAACACCGCGTCGGTGCCGTCGGCGTAGAGGAACTGCATCTGCTTGCGCTCGACGATCGCCTGCGCGATCTTCACGCCGGCGTTGAACGTCCGCTCGATGACCGCCCCCGTCTTGACGTTGCGGAGCTTCGTTCGAACGAACGCGCCTCCTTTGCCGGGCTTCACGTGCTGGAACTCGATGACCTGGAACAACGTGCCGTCGAGGTCTAGCGTCATGCCGTTCTTCAGGTCGTTGGTCGACACGCTCACGGTGGTGGGCTCAGCTCCTTCGTCACAGCTCGATCAGATCGCGGGTCGACGTGCCCACGACGCGGCTGCCGCCGGCCATGACCTCGACCATGTCCTCGATGCGGACGCCGCCCAGACCGGGGACGTAGATGCCGGGTTCCACGGTGAGCACGGCTCCCTCGGGCAGCGGGTCGGTGAATGCCGACCCTACCCATGGCTGCTCATGGACCTCGAGCCCCACCCCGTGCCCCGTGCCGTGCACGAACCGCTCGCCGTAACCGGCCGCCTCGATGACCGACCGGCATGCACGATCGACCTCGGCGGCCGGCACGCCGGCTACGACGGCGTCGATGCCAGCCTGCTGCGATTCGCGAACCACATCGTGGATCTTCCGCAGCTCCGGGGCGGGCGCTCCGAAGGAGATCGTCCGCGTCATGTCGGCGTGATACCCCTCGGCCTCGCCGCCGAAGTCGAGCTTGATGACGTCGCCTTCCATCAAGATCCGGTGTCCCGGCTCGTGATGCGGCTCGGCCGCACTCTCGCCGAACGCGACGATCGGGTCGAAGCTCATGTCGTCGGCACCTTGCTCGCGAACGAGCCGGTCGAGCTCGCGTGCGATGTGATGCTCGTTCACGCCGCCTGCGAGCAGCTCCAGCACGTCGTCGAAGGCGGCATCGGTGGCGGCCTGCGCACGTCTGATCAGCTCGCGTTCACCGTCATCCTTCGCGGCCCTGGCGCCTTCGACCACCTCCTCGAGCGGGGCGACGACGACAGCGTCGAGGGCGGCGGTGAGCTTCGCGTGCTCGCCGAGCGTCATGTGTCCGGCCTCGACGCCGAGGGTCGACCCCGACGCCACCCTGGCGGCCACGTCGCCGCGGTAGACGCGCTCGTAGGTCACGCGTTCGACGTCGGCGGCCTCACGTCGCGCCTGCTCGGTGTAGCGCCCGTCGGTCAACAGCAGAGCGTCGTCACCGAACACGAGGAGCTGTGCGTTCGAACCGGTGAAGCCGGTGAGGTACCGAACGTTCACGAGATGGGTGACCAGCAGCGCGTCGACCCCGAAGTCTCCGAGACGCGCGCCGAGCGCGCGTCTCCTCATCTGATGATCCACGGCATCGCCTCCAGCGCCAGATGATAGCCAGCGGCCCCGAGACCGCTGATGGACCCCACACAGACCTCCGCGACGACGCTGGTGCGCCGGAACGGCTCCCGTGCGGCGATGTTCGACATGTGCACCTCCACGACCGGGACCCGGCACGCCTCGATGGCATCGCGCAAGGCGTAGGAGTAATGGGCGAGCGCCCCCGGGTTGATCACGATCGCGTCGACACCCTGGGCGGCAGCTGCGAGGAGCCAGCCGACGAGCTCCCCTTCGTGGTCGGACTGGCGCCACGACACGTCGTGGCCCGACGCGGCGCCGCGCTCGCCCACGGCGGCCATGATCTGCTCGAGCGTCTCGGTGCCGTACACCTCGGGGTCACGCGCGCCGAGCGCCCCGAGGTTCGGTCCGAACAGGAAGAGGGCCTTCATCCTTCGGCTCCCATCTCGCGGAGCACCTCCGCGATCTCGTCATCGCCCACACCATCGACGACCACCGGCTCGCCCACGTCGGTGAGGACGACGAAGCGCACACCGTCGAGGAACTTCTTATCCAGGCGGAAGGCAGCGAGCACGTCCGCCACATCGGGCACCGGACCCTCGGGCTCCAGCCCGAGCGACGTCAACAGGCGCGTGGTCCGTGCCGTCAACCCCACAGGCCCCATACCGCGTGCCTCCGCCAGCCTCGCGGCGAACACCATGCCGATCGCGATGGCCTCACCGTGGGAGCGACCGTCGAACGCATCGAGCCGCTCGAGCGCGTGACCGAGGGTGTGGCCGTAGTTCAAGACCACGCGCCGTCCATGGTCCTGCTCGTCGGCTGCGACGATGGCCGCCTTCGCGGCGACGCACCGCACGACGATGGGCTCGAGGGCGGCCGGGTCCCGCGCGAGAACGACGCCGGGGTCACGCTCGAGCAGATCGAGCAGCTCGAGGTCGAGCGTGAGCCCGTATTTCGCGACTTCGGCCAGCCCCGACCGGTAGTCGCGATCACCCAAGGTGGCCAGGGCATCGATGTCGCACAACACGGCGATGGGTTGGTAGAAGGCGCCCACGAGGTTCTTCCCCTCGGGAAGGTTCACCCCCGTCTTGCCACCGATCGCCGCGTCGACCTGCCCCGTCAGGGTCGTGGGAACCTGGAGGAACCCGATACCCCGCATGTAGGTCGCTGCGACGAAGCCGGCGAGGTCGCCCGTCGACCCGCCGCCGAGCGCCACCACGACGTCGTCGCGATGCGCCTCTTGGGTGGCGAGCTGGTGCAGGAGCGTCCCATACCCCTGGAGCGTCTTCGCCTCTTCACCCGACGGTACGGCAAGCGACACGGCCCGCACACCCGCCGCCTCGAGCGCGCCCGCGAGCGGGCCGAACCACAGATCGGCGACGGCGCGGTCCGCCACCACGAAGGCTCGCCTGGCCGCCCCCAGGTCGGGCAGCACGGTCGCGGCACCGGCGACCACGCCGCGTCCCACGACGACGTCGTATGACCGTCCCGGGAGGGCGACGGTCACGCGCTCCAACGAAGCTCCTCCACGATCGCCGCGGCCACGTCGCCGGGACTCCCGCTCGCATCGACGACGTGCGCAGCGAACTCCCGGTACAGCGGCTCACGCGAATCGCGCAATCGCTCGAGGTCGCCGGCCTCCCGGATCAACGGACGGTCATCGCCGGGCCGCACACGCTGGCTGAGCTGCTCGAGGGGCACGTCGAGGAACACGCAGATCCCCGTGTTGCGGAGCGTGATCCGGTTCGCTGGCTCGAGCACGACCCCGCCGCCGCACGCCACCACCGCGGGGTCATGGCTCGAGGCCTCGACCAGCGCCTTCACCTCGAGGGCGCGGAAGGCGGCTTCACCTCGTTGCTCGAAGATCTGGGTGACGGTCGCATCCGCCGCTCGTTCGATCTCGGTGTCGAGGTCGACGAAGGGCACCCCGAAACGTCCGGCGAGCTCGACCCCCACCGTGGACTTGCCGGACCCCGGCATCCCGACGAGATAGACGATCACGGCAGGTCCTCGAGGTATCGCGTCATGTTCCCGTGCGTCTCGCCCAACGAGTCACCGCCGAACTTCTCGAGCATCGCGTCGGCGAGCACGAACGCGGCCGCAGCCTCGCCGACGACGCCGCCGGCCGGAACGGCGCACGCGTCGGTTCGCTGCGTGATGGCGACCGCCGGCTCCCCGGTCGCCAGATCCACCGTCGCGAGCGGCTTCGGCACGGTCGAGAAAGGCTTCATCGCGGCGCGAACCCTGATGGGCTGGCCGGTGGACATCCCGCCTTCGATACCGCCGGCCCGTGCGCTCTTCCGACCCAGGCGGCCGCCCCGCCCCACGACGATCTCGTCGTGCGCCTTGGAGCCCGGACGCCCGGCCGTCGCGAACCCGTCGCCGACCTCCACCCCTTTGACCGACTGGATCGACATCAATGCCGCCGCCAGCCTGCCGTCGAGCTTGCGATCCCAATGCACGTATGAGCCGACCCCCGGAGGGACGCCGTACGCCAGCACCTCGAAGACCCCACCGACGCTGTCCTTCTGTGCGCGCAGCCGGTCGATCTCGGCGACCATCGATGCGGCGGCGGACTCGTCGGCACACCGCACCGGCGACCGGTCGATGCGGGAGCGGTCGGCCGGCACCGGTACGCGTCCCTTGGCCTTGACCTTCCCGATCTGGACGACGTGCGACATGACCTCGATGCCGAGGGCCGCGAGGAACGCGCGGCACACGGCGCCCGCGGCCACCCTCGCCGCCGTCTCACGCGCGCTCGCTCGTTCCAAGACGTTGCGAAGGTCGTCGAAACCGTATTTCAACGCCCCGACGAGGTCGGCGTGGCCCGGACGCGGACGCGTGAGCTTCGCCGTGGCCGGCGGCTCACCGTCGGACGCCATCAGCTCCCGGTACTTCGCTTCGAACTCGACGTTCGGGATGGTGATCGCGATGGGTGACCCGAGGGAACGACCATGGCGAACGCCCGTCACGATCTCGAAAGCATCTGCTTCGAAGCGCTGGCGGCCACCGCGGCCGTGACCGTGTCGCCGTCTCGCCAGGTCGCGTTCGATGTCGCTCCCCGCCACCGGCACACCGGCCGGGAGCCCCTCGAGCACGGCGACCAGCCCTTTCCCGTGTGATTCGCCGGCGGTGAGGAGGCGGAGCATCGCCCCATCATATTGACCGCTCGCGTGCGGCCCACCGGGGTGGCGGCACCCCTGATCGCGGTCGCGACTCGGCCGGACGGGGGGGTACGAAGAGCGAGGGCGGCCCCTGTCGGGACCGCCCTCGCGACCGGCGACCGCTCCCCCCGTGGGCGGACCGCCGGGGTCGCCAGACCTGCCGTCTACTTCTGCGCGTCGACGCAGAGGGTGAACGATTCGTCGCCGTACAGGAAGTTGGCGCAGTTCCCCGAGACCCCCTGGAGCCTGAACTCGTCGTCGGGTCCGAAATCTTCTCCCGGCGTGACCTCGTAGACGGTGCTTCCCACCGATACCTTGACCACCGTTTGCCCACCCACCTGCGAGATATCGATGAGCGTCACGGTGCTCCCGCCCTTGTTGGTGCTCGAGCCGTTGCCCGGTTGGGTCGGCGGGGACGAAGGTGGTGGTCCCGAGGTCGTGCTCGTCGAGGTTGACGTCGACGTGCTCGTCGAAGTGAAGATGCCCGGCACCGAGAACGGATCGCGACCGGTGAACGCCGCCACCGGCGGTCCGCCCGGGGTCGGCGCCACCGAGGGCGCCGGGCTCGTGGTGGGGCTCGGCGACCGGCTGGCCCTCGGGATCGGCTCCTCGCCGCCGCCACTCAGCAGGTTGACGAGCACGAGCCCCACGACGAGGACCCCGGCGACGATGCCGCCGATCCGAAGGGTGCGCCGGTCTCGATCGCTCAAGGGCATCAGGGTTGCTCCGGCTCGGGCGACGGGGACGCGGTCGCGTCGGCTTCGTTCGAGGGGGCGGTTGCACCCGGTTGCGAGCCGGGGCCGGCGCTGATGTCGCTCGTGTACAGCTCGATCGACACGCTGGCCGAAAGCGTGGGGATGCCGCCGACCGACTCGCCGGGTGACAACGACACCGACAGCGCCTTCGACGCCCGCGGCAGGGTCTCGATCTTGTACAGGAACTCGGTCACGTCGAAGTAGGTGCCTTCGGCCGAGATCGACACGGCGATCACCGAAAACCCACCGGTGCCTTCCGTCGGTGTCGATGGCGACAGCGACAACACGTCGATGCCCGACTGCACGGCGGCGTTCTCCAACAACAAGATGAGCCCAGGGAGGTCGGCGACCGGCGGGATGCGGCGGTCGACCTCCTTGATGATCTGGCGGTTCTGGGACTCGCGGTCACGCGCCCCTTCCAGCGCCTGCTTCTCGGACAGCAGGGTCTGCTCGGTGGCCTCCTCCTGCGACAGCGCGGTCTCGGCCTCGCTCACCTGACCCAGCTTCGGGAGCACCAGGAACAACACGACGAGCAACCCGATGACCCCGACGCCGATGGCCGCGAGCAGGGGGGCACGCCGGCTATCCAGCATCGGAGATCCCTCGCCCGCGATCGGTGAGCACGGCGTCGGTGAGGTCGGTCGTCGTGCTGAACGAATAGGAACCGATCGTCTCGTTCGCCAGCGAGATGGTCGATGTCCAGGGGTTGACCCATCCCTCGATCTGCTCGAGCCGGGTGAGCCACGCGGTGACGGTGTCGAAGCCCACGGCTTCGCCCGAGAGCGAGACCGAGCCGACGAACCCGGCGTCGGCGGCGTCGGGCGTGATGACGAAGCTGGCGCTGTTGAGGAACGAGTCGTCCGGCGTGATGCGCGAGAGGTCCATGAGCAAGGCCGAGAACGCCGCCTCGCCCTGGAACGCGGTCAGCAGCAGCTGCGTCTTCCGCTGCGCCTCGACCTCGAGGTCTTCGAAACGTTGGAGCTCGCCGATCTCTCCTTGGATCTGCTGGTTCGTCTGCTGTTGCGCCTCGATGTCGTCGTTGACGCCCGACAGACGCTGCACCTGCACCAGGTAGAAGGCCAGGATGAGCGCCAGCGCGACCCCACCGGCGGCGAAGATGAGCAGGGCGACGCGCTTGACCTTCTGCCCTCGGAGGATCTCGGGAGGCAGCAGGTTGACCTGGCTCACCGGTCCCTCCCCTCGATCGCGAGACCGGCGGCGACGGCCAGGACGGGCTCGGCGTCGGCGAGCGCTTCCGGCGACAGCGACAACTGCGACGGGAGGCGCTCGAAGACCCGACCGGGGTCGACCGGGATCGGCATGCGCTCGCGCATGACGCCCATGAGGCCCCCGAGCTTCGATCCGCCACCCGTGACCAGGACCTTCCCCACCCGGGCATCTCGTGCTTGCGCCGTGTAGAACTCCAGCGAAGACCGGACCTCGTCGACGAAGGCGGTCGCGCGCTGCATGGCAACCTCGCGGACCTCGTCGAACGAGGGCGCGTCGTCGACGTCTTCGCCCCGTTTGACGCGTTCAGCCAGCTCGTCCTCGATACCTGCCGCCCTGGCGATGGCCGACGTGACGTCGCGCCCCCCCGACGGCAATATGCGAACGAACCGGGTCGTGCCCCTGGCGTGCACGACGATGTTCGTCACGTGCGCGCCGATGTCCACGATGGCCTCTTCGCCCAGCTCGTCGAGATCCATACCGACGTCGGGCGTGCCGATCGAGCGCACGAGGGCGAACGGGATGAGGTCGAGCCCCCGTGGATCGAGGCGGGCGGCCTGCACCGCCCCCACCAGCTGGTCGACCATGATCCGCTGGGCCGCGACGAGCAGCATGCGCAACATGCGGCGGTCGTCTTGCTCGAACTCCCCCAGTGGGTCGTAGTCGAGCACGGCTTCGTCGGCCGACATCGGGATGAACTCCTGGACCTGGAAGCCGAGCGACGAGCGGAGCTCCTTCTCGGGGAGGTACGGCAGTGCGATCTCGCGAACGACCACCCGCTGGTTGCCGACCCCCATGAACACCTCGCGGCTCTTGAACCCGCCCCGAGACCACAGCTCCTTGAGCGCCTCGGCCACGACGTCCGGCTCCCGGACCTCGCCGTTCTCGACCGCACCCGCCGCGAGCGGCACCTGCGCTGCCCTGACGATCGACGGCTGGGCGCCTCCGGTCAGCTCGGCCGCGCGGACGGCCGTCGAACCGATATCGAGCCCGATGCGTACCTTCGGCACCTAAGAACCCTCCACGGGCACGGACCGTTCGGCGAGGTACCGCTCGAGCTCGGCCTCACGGATGCGGTAGTTGTGTCCGATCCGCACGGCGGCGAGCTCTCCCGCCTTGATGAGCCGATACACCGTCATGGTCGACACGCGCATGATCGACGCGACCTCGGCGACCGTGAGCAGAGCCCCACCTCCACCCATGAACGCCTGCGACCCACCGAAGGCCATGCGCCCCTCTCCTTCCACATGTGGAACATGTTGCACATGTGGCATGTTGGGTTTATCTAAGCACTTGTTTACTCTGGGACACGCACGAAACACCAGGGAGATACCGAAGTCAAACACCCCGACCAGGCGGTTCCGTGGGGCCCGGAACCGTCCGTCAGCCGATCACGGCGCGTTGGTACCAGTCGACGAGCTGCCGGCCGAAACAGGCGGCGATGACGGCACCCGCCGCCAGGTACGGACCGAACGGGATGGCCGCTTTCCGGTCGCGCAACACGATCAACGCGACGACGCCGCCCAGACCCCCGAGAACGATGGCCGACCCGGCCGCAGCACCAACGAAGCCCAGTTCGACAGCACCGAGAACGAGACCGATCAACGCGGCGAGCTTGACGTCACCCATGCCCATCCCCTTCGAGATGAGCGCGATGACGAGCAAGCCACCGCCGAATGCCAGGAAGCCCGCGACCATGCCGGCGAGGTCGAGATCGGCGCCGGCGAGACGCCCCACGACCAGATACACCGGGAACGCGATGAGGCTCGGGTAGATCAGCGTGTTCGGGATGATGCGGTGCTGGATGTCGATGACGGCGATGGCCGGCATGAGCGCCAGGAGCCCTGCAACACCTACGGCGACCCAGACGTCGTCGTAGACCAGGAACGGAACGACCAGGCAGCCCGCCGTCGCCGCCTCGAGCACCGGATAGAGCACCGAGACACGTGCCCGACACGAGCGACACCGCCCACGAAGGAGCAGCCATCCCACGACGGGGACGTTGTCCCGGTTGCTGATAGGGGTCTGACAGTGGGGGCATCGGGACCGCGGACGCACGAGCGACTCCCCCGCGGGAACGCGGTCGACGACGACCGTCATGAAGCTTCCCAGCGCGAGACCGGTCAGAACGAGAACCACGACCGGAAACCAGACCATGCGGCGAACCGTACCCGACCGGCGGTCATCGGCCGTGTTAGACCGTCAGCTCCTGCCACAAGGTCAGCTCCAGCGACGTCCCGAACCCCAAGATCCTGGCGATCCGTGAGTTGTAGACGATGTCGAAGCCGTTCTTGATGTCCATGGATCCGGCGTAGATGGCGCCCTCGGCGATGGGCTTGTTCTTGAACGCGAGCTTGCCCGAGGTGTAGATGAAGACCGAGATACCGTCGTCGGGGTCCGCGATCACGCCGCGGTCGAACTCCATGAAGTTCGCGCCGTAGATGCTGCAGTCCCCGCCGTTGGTCGTGCACGACGTGTCGGCGGGCGGTTCGTAGAGCGAGATCACGACCAGCTCACCGGGGGTCGTGCTCGTCACGGTCGTGGTGTTGCCGAAGTCGACCGGGGCGTTCGTGATGATGGTCAGGTCGCCGCCCATGTCGAACCCGTCGAAATCGATGGTGGTGTCCGTGCTCGGGTTCTCCTGCCACACCCCGTAGGTGCCTGACAAGGTCGCGAGGTTAGCGTTGACGTAGGTCTGGAATTCCGACACTGCGGTGGCCGACGTGTTCGTCTGGCCACACGTGCCCGTGCTGGGGTAACACGTCATGCCCGGGTAGTTCGCACTGTCGAAGACGTAACCCGGCAGCGCATCGACGGCCGGAGGCGACGTCAGCGTCCCGGGCGAGCTGGTCCCTGACACCGCCGCCGTGATCTGACCACACGCGGTCGCATCACCCTGCACCGCGCCCGACGTGATGGCGTACGACGCGCTGACCACGTTGCACACCGTGCCGGTCGGCGCCGACGCGGTGGCGTCGCCGGCGATGCTCGACGTCACCCCCATCGCGATCGATCCGTTCGCCCAGACGTTGCCCAGCTGGCCGGTGCACGACGTCGCGACGTTCGACGTCACGACCTGTGCGTTCAAGCCGAGGGTCACGTTCCCACCCGCCGCGATGATGCTGCCGCAGATGACGACGTTGTTGCCGACGATGACCGAGGTCGTCGAATACACGTCACCGTTCACGATGGGGTTGTTCTTGATCTCGAGCGAGTCTTCCGCGAACAAGGCGTAGACGAAGGTCGGCTCGGGCTCCAGGAGCACCTGGATCTCGCGCGTGAAGTCCTGGTCGGCGAGGGTTGGGTGATACCCGACCGAGTTGACCGTCACGGAGCCGTCGGCCGCGGTCGCCCAGCTCACCTGGTAGTCGCCGTCGTCGGTCTCGCAGGCGGCGGTCCCGCCCACGGGGCACGCCGGTGCGACGGTCCGATCCTGTGCGATGGTCAAGATGGCGTCGTCGATGCCCGTCTCGGCGACGGTGAGCGTGCGGCTCCACCTGACGCCCAGCTCGGACTGCCTGAGCGCCGCGTTCCCGGCGTTCAACGCCACCACGAGCGACACGCTCATGATCGACAACAGCAGCATCGCGATGACGAGGGCGTAGCCGTCTTCCTCGCGCCGGAGCTGGCGGCAGACGCGGGTCAACATCAGACGTTCCTCAGGTAGATGTCGGTGGTCAGCTCGACCACGGTGGTCGAGGTCGTGAGCTGGAAGGCGACGGTGACCTGGTCGGTCACACCGTCGTGTTGCACGTAGGTGAAGACCTCGGGGCTCGCGAGGCTGTCGAGGACCTCCACGTAGCTGACGCCGCCGTCGGTCGAACGTTCCAACGCGTAGGGCGCCGACGTTCCCACCGCACGCCACACCACGGTGGCGCCCGTGCCGTCGAGGTAGGTGGGCATCGTCACCGCCGAAGCGGTGCTGGCCGCGTCGACGGACTCGGCCTGGCGGAGGTGCTTGGTGAGCTCGTCGAGGGCGACGCGGCCATCGTTGAACACGTCGCGCCTGTCGACCACCGTGTTCGTGTCTTCGAAGACCCGCTGGGCGACGGCGAGCACCGTCGTGGCAGACAGGGACAAGATGGCCATGGTGACCATCATCTCGACGAGCGTGAAGCCCCGTTCGTCGCTACACCGTGATCGTATCGCTCGCCACACTCTGGTTCCCCGAGGTGTCGTAGTAGGTCACGTAGACGGAGTAGTTCGTGTGCTTGAGCAAGACCATCGAGCACCGATTCGTCGTGACCACCGTGCACGTGGTCTGCGTGAACGAGCCCGTGCTCGTCGTCGGCCTGGTCCAGATGGTCCGCCCGGCCTCGTCCGCCGACGCCGGCGACGGCAGCGTCCACTGGATGACCACCGTCTTGTTCTGCCCGGAGTTCGCCGACGACACCTTGTACAGACCGGTCGGACCGTTCGGGGCGGTCTGGTCGAGCGTGATGGTGTCGCTCGCGAACGGCCCGTACTTGCCGGCCTTCCAGAAGCGCGCGTAGACCGTCTTCAGCCCGTCGCCCGAGGTCATCGTGAACAGCGCCGACGTCGAGAAGTCGGTCTTGCTGGTCCACGTCGAGCCGTCGGTCGAGAACTGCATCTTCGAGCCCCCCACGCACAGGGGGCAGGTCAGGGTGAGGGTGACCTGGGTCTGGTTGGTGTTGGTCGCCCCGCCCGAGACGACCACCGTGCCTGGCGGGCCGCCGTTGCCGGTCGCGTCGTTGCTCGTGGTGCTGGCGGTCACCGCGCAGTTGAGGGTGTCGTTGTCGGCGCTCGACGCACCGTCGTCGGTGACGGTGTTGGTGATCCAGTATTCGTCGTCGTCGGGGAAGTCGACGTGCAACGTCGTCCCTTGATTGAGCCACGTCTCGTCGAAGTCGTTGCCGACCCTGTCGACGATGTGCCAGTCGATCGAGGTGACCGTCCCGTCGAGGTCGACCGCGTTCGCGAGCAGGTCGTAGGACAGGTCGCTGTAGGTGACCACGGTCGGGCACGAGACGTCGGGGCTCAGGTTCGAGGCTACGCCGCTCTCGTGGTAGGGCACCGTGTCCGCGGTGAACAGCGACATGCTGCGCGAGCTGTTCACGGTGTCGCTCAACGTGTCGGGCCACGTGACCGTGACGACCACACGTTTGCCGTCTTGCCCGTCGCCGTCGAATTCGCCGTCGCCGTTGCCGTCGGCCTCGTCGGCGGTCCCCAGACCGTCGTCGTCGGCGTCGACCCACGTGATGTACAGGTAGACGGTGAACGTCGTGTTGCCCTGCACGACGGGGCTCTGGAAGTGGTGCAGGGCCGGCTGGGCGCCCGCCTCGCGGACGATCGCCTCGGCCGCGAGCGGCCCGTCGCCGTCCGGGTCGAACGTCTGTAAAGCTTCGTCGATCCAGAAGTCAGGGTTGTCCGGATCGATCGAGCCGGGCAACGGGTCGGCGTCGTCCAGCACGAGCGTTTCGTAGTTCAGTGCTCGCGCCAGCTCCATCTGCTGCTCGATGCCGGCGCGGGCGGCCAGGCGCTGGCGCGCCAGCCCGCTGGTATCCAGACCGAAGGTGATCGCCTGGGCGACGGCGAGCGCGCCGACGGCCAGGACCGTGATCGACACGATGGCTTCCACCATCGTGAAGCCGTCCTCCTCGCGGAGACGGCGCAAAGATCCGATCTGCATCATGAGGTACGGCCTCCTTCGGGCCCGTTCCTCCAGGTTTCGGCCTCAGAGGCGGAACGCTTGAGGTGGTGACGTACCCGAGACGGGGTAAAACGCGAGCGGGCGGCCCGGAGGGCCGCCCGCTCGGCGGGTGGTGCTTCACCGCGTGGTGTTTACCACTCGGTGCCGGCAACGCCGATCGCGTCGGCGCCGAAGCAGTCGGTGCCGTCGGAGGCTGCGCTCCCGTAGGTGGTGCCGTTCTGCGCGTCGTCCTGGATGTAGAAGCACGTGCCGGCCTTCGAATAGGCGGCGGCGCCCCATACATTCGGGTCGGTCGCGAAGTCGACCTCGTTGCTGATCAGCCCGGGGTCGTTTGACGAGGTAGCGTCGTCGGTGAACTGGATCGACTGCTCGATGTTCGGCAGCTCGACCTCGTCACACACGACGTCGGCGGCGTCTGCGACGTCGCCGTCGTTGTTCTCGTCGTAGGCGTACGTGTCGTGGTCCGTGAAGCAGGTCTTCGCGGCCGCGAGCGCGTTTCGGAGGCCCGACTGGGCCGCCTTGTCGTTGGCCCGGTTACGGGCCCCCAGGAACGTCGGCAGAGCGATGGCGACCAGGATGCCGATGATCAGAACGACCACCATCAGCTCGATGAGGGTGAAGCCCTCGTCCTCACGGACGCGCTTCAGGAGTCCCTTGAGCATCTGCCTTCGCCTCCTTTCCGTGGTTCGAGCGCGCCCCGATGGCGCGCGTTCGAACTGGGTTTCGGCCGAACGCGCCCCCTCCTGAAGCTCTCTGCGTTGAAACGCGAGAGATACCGGGTTCCGGGTAGCCGCTTCGCCCGTGTTGCGGGAAGGCCCGGGCCGAAGCCCGGGCCATCTCGTCGACCCCTTCGATCTCGTCGATCTCGTCGATCCCAGTGGCGCCGACGGCGTCACTGGATCAGCTTGATGATGTTGAACATCGGCATGTACAGGGCCACGACCGCGGCTCCTACGGCGGCCCCGATCACGGCGATGAGCAGGGGTTCGATGAGCGACGTCAACGCGTCGACAGCAGCCTCGACCTCCTGGTCGTAGAACTGCGCCACTTTCTCGAGCATCACGTCGACCTGTCCCGTCTCCTCACCGACCGCGATCATCTGGACCACCATCGGGGGGAAGACCGCGTGTTTCATGAGGGGCTTCGCCATCGACTCACCCTCACGGACGCTCCCCTGGACATCGGTGACCGCCTTCGACAAGACGGTGTTGCCTACCGTCTCGCTCGTGATGTCGAGCGCCTGCAAGATGGGCACACCAGCCCGGAGCAACATCGACAGCGTCGAGGAGAACCGCGACAGCGCGGTCTTGTGGAACAGCGACCCGAACACCGGCACGCGCAGCTTGAAGGCGTCGATCGTCTGACGACCCTTCTCCGTTGCCTTCCAGCGCATCAGCGCGAACCGGGCCCCCACGGCGCTCAAGATGATGAGCCACCAGAGCTTCTTCGCGAGGTCCGACATCGCGAGCAACACGCGGGTCGGCATCGGGAGGCTCCCGCCGAGCGAGGAATAGATCGTCTTGAACTGCGGCACGACGAAGAACAACATCGCCGACATGATCAACACCACGAGCGCGACGACCGCGATCGGGTACGTCATGGCCGACTTGATCTTGCCGCGGAGCTTGACCTCGTTCTCGATGAGCTCGGCCAGACGCAACAAGACGTCGTCGAGCGAGCCGCCGGTCTCACCCGAGCGCACCATCGAGACGAACAGGTTGTTGAAGACCTTCGGATGTTTGCCCATGGCTTGCGAGAGCGACGCACCCTGCTCGACGTCGCCCCGCACCGCCGCGAGCACCTTGGCCAGCGCGGGGTTCGAGGTCTGCTCGGACAAGATCGCGAGCGCCCGCAAGATGGGCAGCCCTGAGTTGACCATGGTCGCGAACTGACGCGCGAAGACCGACAGCTCCTTGAGCTTGACCTTCTTCGCTGTCAGCTCGAGGTTGAGGCCGCGACGCTGTTTCGAGACCTCGAGCGGTGTGAACCCTTGTTCACGGAGCCGCTGCAACACGAGCGATTCGTTGTCGGCCACGATCGTGCCCGACGCCATCTTCCCCGCCTTGTCGCGAACCTTGTACGTGTAGGTGTCAGCCATCGGTGTTCAGCTCCTCGCCACGCTCACATGCCGCCCATGGATCCGCCCATGCTCATCCCGCTGAAGTCGTTGCCGCCCGAGTCGTACGACGACGAGCCCGAGCTGGCGGACAGACCACCCGAGGACCCGATGAGCCGGTCGAGCTCCTCCGCGTCGTGGCACCGCTCGAACGCCATCTGCTGGCTGATCCGCCCGGCCTTCACGTGGGAGGCCAAGGACATGTCCATCGTCTGCATGCCGTAGCGGCCGCCCGCCTGCATCGCCGAATAGATCTGGTGGACCTTGCCCTCACGGATGAGGTTCCTGATCGCGGGGGTGGCCACCATGACCTCACATGCCACCGCCCGGCCCTGCCCGTCGACCGTCGGCACGAGCTGCTGGGTCACGACGCCCTGCAACGTCGTCGACAGCTGGACCCGCACCTGTTGCTGCTGGTGGGGCGGGAACACGTCGATGATCCTGTCGATCGTCTGCGGCGCGTCCTGGGTGTGGAGGGTAGCGAACACGAGGTGCCCGGTCTCGGCCGCGGTGATCGCCGTGCCGATCGTCTCGAGGTCACGCATCTCGCCGACCAAGATGACGTCGGGGTCTTGGCGCAATACGTGTTTGAGCGCCGCACCGAAGCCGTGCGTGTCGGCGCCGATCTCGCGTTGGTTCACGATGCAGGTCTTGTGTTTGTGGAGGAACTCGATCGGGTCCTCGACCGTCATGATGTGGCCGGCCCGCTCGACGTTGACCACGTCGACCATCGAGGCGAGCGTCGTCGACTTACCCGACCCCGTGGGACCGGTCACCACGACGAACCCTCGGGGGAACCGCGCCAGGTCGGCCACGACGGGCGGGAGACCCAGCGAGTCGATGTCCTTGATCTCGAACGGGATGACCCTGAAGACGGCACCGACGGCGTCACGCTGCATGAACACGTTGACGCGGAAGCGCGCTCGCCCGGGCAGCGAATACGACATGTCGAGCTCGAGCTCTTGCTCGAAGCGCTCGCGGAGCTTCTGCGGCAAGATCGCATAGATCATGCCCTGCAACGCTCTCGGGGTCAGCTCAGGGTATTCGTCGAGCCGCTCGAGCTCACCGTGGACGCGGACGACCGGCGGCGTGCCCGCGGTGAGGTGCAGGTCGGAACCATTGGCGGCGAGGAGCTTGCCGAGCAGCTCGGGCACCGGGACCTGCAGGTCGTGTTCCTCAGGAGCAACCGTGCTCATCACTTCACCACCCTCGCGACTTCCTCCAGCGATGTGATGCCCAAACGGACCTTCTCCAGACCGTCGTCGCGGAGATTGATCATGCCCTGCTGGACAGCGACGGCCTTGATGGAATCGGACGATGCCCGCTCCACCGTGAGCCGCTCGATCTCTTCGCTCATCTGCATGACCTCGTACAGACCGATCCGGCCGCGGTAGCCCGTGTTCGAACAACCAGGGCACCCGACGTGTTTGAAGAGCTCGCCGATCTCGCCCCACAACCACTCCGGGTAGCCTGCCGCCGCGAGCTCGGCCTGTTCGGGCTTGTACGCAACCTTGCAGCGCTCGCACAGCTTCCGCGCCAGGCGCTGCGCCACCACGGCATCGATTGCCGAGGCCACGAGGAACGTCTCGACGTCCATCTCGATGAGGCGCGAGATGGCGCTCGGCGCGTCATTCGTGTGCAACGACGACAGCACCAGGTGACCGGTGAGCGCCGCCTCGATCGCGATGGTGGCCGTCTCTTTGTCGCGGATCTCACCGATGAGCACGATGTCGGGGTCCGCGCGCAGGATCGATCGGAGCGCGCTCGCGAAGGTCAGGCCCGCCTTCGGGTTGACCTGCACCTGGTTCACGCCGGGCAGCCGGTACTCCACCGGGTCTTCGACCGTGATGATGTTCTTGGCTTCATCGTTCAAGATGTTGAGGGTCGAATACATCGTCGTGGACTTGCCCGAACCGGTCGGCCCCGTCACCAAGATGGCGCCGTAGGGCTTGCGGAACGACACGGCGAACTGCTCGTACGACGTCTCGAGGAACCCCAGCTCCTCAAGGGCGAGCAGCGCGTTGGACTTGTCGAGCACGCGGATGACGACCTTCTCGCCGAACACGGTGGGCAAGGTCGCGACACGGAGGTCGAGCGCCTTGCCGCCGACCTTCATCGAGATCCTGCCGTCTTGCGGGATCCGCTTCTCGGCGATGTTCAGGTCGGCCATGACCTTGAGCCGGCTGATCAGGCCGCCCTGGATGTTCTTGGGAGCGGGAGGCATCGGCTCGTGCAAGACGCCGTCGACCCTGAAACGGATGCGGACGTTGCGTTCCTGGGGCTCGAGGTGGACGTCCGACGCGCGGTCACCGACGGCCTGGGTCATGATCGCGTTCACGAGCTTCACGATGGGCGCGTCTTCGAGCGCCGCCTCGAGCTCCTCGCGGTCGTCGACGTCGGCTTCCGCGACCACGCTCGCGAGCGCCTCGACCTGTGAGTCCATGCCCGCGAATTTCTGGATCGCCCGCTCGACGTCGTTCGCCGTCGCGACCACGGGCTGCACGTCGCGGCCGGTGATGGTGCGGATGTCGTCGAGGGCGTACACGTTTGCCGGGTCCGACATCGCGACGAGGAGCTTGCCGTCGCGTTCACCGATGGGAAGGGCCCGGTAGCGGCGAGCGAGCGCCTCGGGCAGCAGCACCGTCGACGTCGGGTCGACGGGGTATTCGGCCAGATCGACGAACTCGAGCCCCACCTGCTCGGCCAGGGCTCGGACGAGGTCCGCTTCTTTGATCATGCCGAGGTCGATGAGGACCCGGCCGAGGGACTTCGGGGTCTTGCGGTGCTCTTCGAGCGCGATGTCGAGCTGCTCGGACGTGATGTAGCCGAGCTCGATCAAGATCTGGCCGAGCTGTTTCGACTTCCGTTTGACCGTCGTCATGTGGACCCCTCGGCGTCCGTTCGGGCTAGGTCATCAGCCAGTTGCTTCGTCATCGTCAGCCTCCAGCTGAAGCAATCCCGAGAACTCTTTGGCCAACAGGACCCGGTCGATCTCGCCGCCTTCGGCCGGGGCTGCGCCGGAGGACTTCAGCTTCTGCGGCTCCTTCTTCAAGGCACCCTTCGGCGCGGCCGTGTCACCTGCTTGGTCACTGCTGGGTGGGTCGCTCGGGGGTGCAACCGTCGGAGCGCCGGTCACCGCCTCGGCGCTGGCGGTGGCCTCGGCGCTGGCGGTGGCCTCCGGCGTCTCGACGGGCGCAGCGATCGCCTCTGCCGCGACCTCGGGCACGACCGCCGCCGCCATGACCTCGGTGACCTCGGGTGCAACGGCCGGATGCAGCGGTGTCCGTGGTTTGCCCGACGGTGCCGTTGCGGCGTCGGGCACCCTCAAGGTGTCCCGCTTGGCGCGGCCCTCTTCGGCCGTCAGCAGGGCCTGATCGAGCTGGTCGAGCAGCACCCCTGGCCTGGCGGCCGTGCCGGCGACGACGAACGCCGCGTACGGTCCTCGGTGCACGTAAGCCCAGATCTGGTCGGCGTATTCGACGAAGCTCTTCCGCGCCTCCCCCAGCTGCACGAACCGAAGCCACATCGGCTTCGTGACCGATTCGTCCTCCTCGGGATATGCGGCGAGGACCAAGCCGTCCCCGGACAGCACGAGACAGCCCCGCACGTCGCCCATGGTCAGGCAGACGCGCTGCGCGAGCGCGGCGTATTCGTCCATTCCTTCACCGGGGGCATCGTCGGAACGACTCGATGGCTTGAGGCGCATCGGAGCGAGGCCCCGGCTGGAGCAGGCGTCAGTCGGCGATCGCGCTCAGGGCCGCGGCAGACATGACCTCGAGTGGGGCCGGCTGCCCGGTCCACAGCTCGAACGACAGCGCGCCCTGATGCAACAACAGCCCCAGACCGCCGAACGCCTGTGCACCGGCCGCTCGCGCCGCGGTGAGCAGCGGTGTGGTCGGCGGCGCGTAGAGGAGATCGATGACCACCGTGCCGGGTCCCAGCGGCCCGACGGGCACGGTCTCGCCGCGCGCGCCGAGGGGGGTCGCGTTGATGACCAGGTCGGCGGCGCGCGCGGCGGCGTCGGGGAACGCGACCCAGGCCACCTCGGTGGCCAGACCGTCGAGGGCAGCGCGGACGCGGTCGGCCGCGGTCGGCTTTCGCGACGCGACGATCACCTCCGCCGCGCCGCCGCGGGCGAGGGCAAGCGCGCACGCCCGCGCGGCGCCACCCGCGCCCAGCACCAGGGCCGTCGACCCCGCCGGATCGACCCCGGCGTCGCGGCGCAGGAACCGGTCGAACCCCGGCGCGTCGGTGTTGTGCCCGCTCACCGCTCCGTCGGAGACGACCACGGTGTTGACGGCGCCGAGACGGCGGGCGTCGTCGCTCGCGTCGTCGACGAGCGCCGCCACGTCGTCTTTGTGCGGCATCGTGACGTTCGCACCCCGGAATCCCAGGGAACGGAGCCCGGCCACCGCGGCCGACACCTCGCCGGGCCGAACGGGTAGCGCAACGTACGTCCAGTCCAGACCCGCCGCGTCGAACGCAGCGTTGTGGATGACCGGGGACAGGCTGTGCTCGACCGGCCACCCCATGACACCGACCGTGTGGGTGGAACCCGTCACGCGGCGCACGCCCGGCGTCACCCCAAGCACTCCGTCACGTTGCGGTTGTGCTCGGCCAGGGTGACGGCGAACCGGTGGGCGCCGTCGCCGCCGCACAATACGTAGAAGAAGAAGTCCGTCGTCGCCGGCTCGAGCGCCGCGCGGAGCGACTCGCGACCCGGGCTCGCGATGGGGGTCGGCGGGAGCCCGCCGTTGATGCGTGTGTTGAAGGGGTTGTCGGTCTCGATGTCCGCCGTCGACAAGGAACCGTCGGGGGTGGGGTCTCGGTACAGCAGGGTCGCGTCGATGCCCAACGTCCATCCCGGGGTCGAGAGCCGGTTGTAGATGACCCCGGCGATCAGCGCCCGGTCACCGTCGATCTTCGCTTCTTCCTCGATCATGGAAGCGACGATGACGATCTCGTACGGCGACAGCCCCAGCGCCTCGGCGTTGCTCCACGGCAGCGCTTCGGCTTCGAGCGCGAACTGCTCGAGCATCCGTTCGATGACGTCACGCTCGCGGAGTCCCGCCTTGACGAGCCGGTAGCTCTCGGGGAACAGGAACCCCTCGGTCGTGGAGGTACCCTCGGGGAGATAGGGCGGCAGCGAGAACGTGCCTCCTTCCGCCAGCTGGGCGAACCTGCGTTCCGACAGCCGCAGCTGTTCGGCGACCTCCGACGCGATGCTGCGTTCACGCGGGAAGGTCGATGCGATCCGGAGCCCTTCGGGCACGACGAACTCGAGCGTCGGCACGTCGTCGGGCAGCGTCGTCAACACCGCGAGGATCTGGTCGAGCGTCATGCCGATCGTCAGCTCGTGCCTGCCCGCCAGCACCTCGTCCCCCTTCCCGGTACCCCGCAGCAGCAGGTTGCCGACGAAGCCCCCACATCGCAGCAACCCGGCGTCGGCCAGTGACTGCACGACGACCTGGCCGGTGGCGCCCTCGGGAACGTCGAAGGTGACGGTCGGTCCGGGGTCGGGAGCGGCCCGGCACCCGCGGTAGTGGTTGGCGGCCCACCCCGCAACACCGACGACGAGCACGAATAGCGCGAGCGCGAGGGCGAGCCCCACCCGGCGGGGTCGGGCGCGCGGCTCCGGGCCCGTGTCGCCCCCGGTCGGCTGGTCCATCGGGCGAGAAGGATAGCGGCTCAAGCCTTCGCGGCCATGTCGAGCCACGACTGCAGGATGACCGTCGCCGCCGCCGCATCGATCACGGAACGCCGCCGCCGGCCATCGACGCCCGCTCGGCGGAGCCGGCCCTCGGCCTCCACCGTGCTCAACCTTTCGTCGTGCAACACCACCTCGACGTCGAGCGCGGCCCGCAAGCTCGTCGCGAAGGCGTGAGCGTGGTCCACCCTCGGTCCCTCGGTGCCGTCGAGCGATCGCGGCTCACCGACGACGACGAGCGTGGCGTCATGGTCGGCGACGATCGCCGCGATCGCCTTGAGCTCGCCGGGCGGACGGCCGACGTGCACCGTGCCCACCGGGACGGCGACGCGACGTTCGGGATCGCTGAGCGCGACGCCGATACGCACGTCCCCCAGGTCGAGGCCGACGACCGGACCGGGAGCGGCGGGACCGCTCATCGGGTCAACCCCCGGCCAGGAGCTCTCGGAGGCGGTCGGGGATGCCGGCGAGCGCCTCCTGCAGCTTCGCGGGGTCTCTGCCGCCGGCATTGGCCAAGATCGGCTTACCCCCGGCGCCGCCGCCGATCGCGGCCGCGGCCACGGCGAGCAGCTCGGGCGCGGTGACGCCGCGATCGGCGGCAGCGCCGGTGCACGCGGCGACCACCATCGGCTTGCCGCCATCGGTGTTGCCTATCACCACGGCCGCCGGCCGGTCCTGCAGGCGGTCGCGGACCTTCTGAGCGAGCTCACGCAGACCACCCGGGTCTTCCCCGGGCACCTCGGCGACCACGAGCGAGACACCGTCGACCAGCATCACGCTTTCGGCGAGCGACACGATCACGGCGTCGCGATCGCCCGCCCGCAGTGAACCGAGCTCGCTCCGCAGCCGCTTGTTCTCGTCGAGGACGCGGCGCACCCGTTCGAGGGCGCCAGCTGCGTCGTTCGCGTCGAGCGCCTCGACCAGCCCTCGCAACAGCGCACGATCGGCGTTGATCTCGCGCAAGGCGTCGGGACCGACGAGCGCCTCGACCCGTCGCATGCCCGCGCCGATCGAGCCCTCGTGCACGAGCCTGATGACGGCGACGTTACCGGTGCGCGCCACGTGGGTCCCCCCGCAGAGCTCGCGCGAGTACTCGCCGATCTCGACCACACGCACGATATCGCCGTACTTCTCGCCGAACAGGGCGACGGCGCCGAGCGACTTGGCTTCGTCCATGGTGGTCTCGAAGCTCTTCACCGCGTCGTCGGCCGCGAGACGCGCGTTCGCCGCGAGCTCGGCCTCCTCCAACACCTCCCATGGCACGGCGCTCGGGTGCGGGAAGTCGAACCGGAGGCGCCCCGGCGCGACGAGTGACCCCGCCTGTCGCGCGTGTTCTCCCAGGAGCTGTTTCAAGGTCCAGTGCACGACGTGGGTCGACGTATGGGCGCGCGCGGTGGCCTCACGACGCGCCCGGTCGATCCGCGCGACCGCCTCCTGGCCGGGGTGGACCTCGCCGGACGTGACCACACCCAGATGCATGACCGCGTGTTCACCCGCGCGCTGCGTGTCGGTGACGGTGACGGTGCCCGTCGGGGTTCGCACGATCCCGGCGTCGCCGATCTGGCCGCCGCCTTCGGGATAGAACGGCGTGCGGGCCAGGAACAGCCGGACCTCCTGGCCTTCTTCGGCCCCGCCGAGCTCGACGTTGGCCGGGTCCAGCACCACCTGGATGGGTGACTCGGTCTCGTTTTCGGTGTACCCGACGAACTCGCTCGGCGGCACCGCCCCGGCGTCGAGCCCGATCTCGATCTTCTTCGCCGCCGCGCGGGCACGCTCGCGCTGCTGTTGCAAGAGCGCACGGAACCGTTCCCGGTCGACGACGAGCCCTTCCTGGCCCGCCAGCTCGACCGTGAGCTCGAGCGGGAACCCGAACGTGTCGGAGAGCTTGAAGGCGTCGTCGCCGCTGATGACGGCCTCGCTCGCCCGCGACGTGGCGTCGGCGAACACGGCGAGCCCCTGACGCAGGGTCGTGCCGAACCGCTCCTCCTCGGACTCGGCGACATGCATGATGAAGGCCTCGTTCTCGACGAGCTCCGGGTACGCCGGCCCGAACCCCTCGATCACCGACGACAACAAGGGCTGTACGACGCTCTCGGTGATGCCCAGGCGGCGGGCGTGGGTCACGGCCCGCCGAAGCATGCGACGCAGGATGTAGCCACGCCCCTCGTTCGAGGGCTGGACACCATCGGCGATCAAGAAGGCGGTCGCTCGTCCGTGCTCGGTGACGATCCTCAGGGAAACGTCGTCGCGTTCGTCTTCGCCGTGGCGGCGGCCGGACGATCGCTCGGCGACCTCGAGCGTCGGGCGGAACAGGTCGGTCTGGAACACGTCGTCGACCCCCTGCATCACCATGGCCACGCGCTCGAGCGAGGACCCCGTGTCGACGTTCCTGCCCGGCAACGGTGCGACGATCTGCAGGTCGGCATCGATCTGGTCCTGCATGAAGACGAGGTTCCAGATCTCCATGAAACGCTCCTCGTCGACGTCGGGGCCTCCATCGGGACCGTAGCCCGGGCCGCGGTCGACGAAGATCTCGCTGCACGGTCCTGCGGGACCGGCGGTATGCGTGTGCCAGTAGTTCGCAGGCTCGCCTTCGGCGTCGACCGCGCCACGGCGGACGATGCGGTCGGGGGCGAGCCCGGCCAGGTCGATCCACGCCTCGATCGCTTCGTCGTCTCCGTCGAAGACCGTCACCCACAGCCGGTCGTGTTCGATGCCGTAGACCTCGGTGATCAGCTCGTGCGCCCAGGCGACGGCGTCGGCCTTGAAGTAGTCAGCGAAGGAGAAGTTCCCGAGCATCTCGAAGAAGGTCAGGTGCCGCGCGTCGCGCCCGACGTTCTCGATGTCGTTCGTGCGCATCACCTTCTGGGAGGTGACGGCGCGGCGGTACGGCGGCTCGACCTGACCGAGCAGATACGGGATGAACTGGTTCATCCCGGCGTTCGTCAAGAGCAACCCCGACTCGGGGGGCGGGATCAACGACGACGACCGAACGCGGGCGTGGCCTCGCTCCTCGAAGAAGCGAAGGAACGTCTCGCGGATCTGGACCCCGTCCATCAGGGCAGGGAGTCTAGCCTGGCCTCCCCGCGACCCCGTGCCGCTCACGCAGCTCGCGTTCGCGCTCTTGCATCGCCTTCTTGCCTTCGTCGATCGACGTCGCGACGAGCTTCGAGAGGTCGAGGAGACCACCTCGCGCCTCTCGGGCGATGGCCTGCGGTTTGGCGCGGTCGACCTGCCGGCGCGTCCACCTCGACGCGATGATCGCCCCCGTGGCGCCGGCTCCGAGGCCCAACGCGACCCAGATGCCTCGCCGCATCACGCCCGCTTCCCGGTTTTGCCGCCCTTCCGGCCGGCCTTCTGGCCGGCCTTCTGGCCGGCCTTCTGGAAACCCTTGCGGACGCCGGCACCGAGGCTGATGAGCTTGACCAGCGGGTTCGACGCGGCCTCCTCGACGAGCCCGGAGAGCTTCTCGACCCGCCCCACGATGGAGCCGGCGCTCTCGAGCATGCCGTCGACCCGGTCGATCTCGCGGTTCGTCTTCTCGATGGTCGTCTTGACCTCGCGGAGCAGCGGCACGGTCTCTTCGCGCATGGCGTCGATGGTCATCTTCGTGGCCTCGAGGACACGGAAGGTGTTGAGCAATACGAAGCAGAGCACGAGCACCAGCACGCCCCAGGCCACAGACAAGATCAGAAGGGCGACATCACCGGTGGTCGCGAGGACGTTCATCGTGGGCTCCTTGGCATCGCTCGGGTGCGCCGTAGCCTACCCGCTCGGGTCATCCCCCTGAGAGGTTTCCTGCTCCCCTGCGGGGCGAACGAGACCGCCGCCAGGTCGCCACGCGAGCCCTTCGTCGCCGAGACCCGACGGCTCGTAGTACCGGTTCCCTTCGTACGCGGGCGGGCGGTACGGCTGCTCGACGTGGTGGCCGGGCTGGTCGTGCGGGTAGACGTAGCCCGCCCCGTGGCCCAGCCGGCGAGCACCGGCGTAGCTGGCGTCGCGGAGGTGGGCGGGTACGGGGTCGGCGCTGAGAGCGTCGTCGCGGGCGGCGCCGAGCGCCGTGACGACGCTGTTCGACTTCGGCGCCCGCGCCAGGTAGATGGTGGCCTGTGCCAGGTTGAGGCGCGCCTCGGGAAGCCCGACGTGTTCGACGGCATGCGCTGCGGCCGTCGCCTGCAGCAACGCCATCGGATCGGCGAGCCCCACGTCTTCCGACGCGTGCACGATGAGCCGGCGGGCGATGAACCGGGCGTCTTCACCAGCCTCGAGCATCCGCGCGAGCCAGAACAGGGCGGCGTCGGGGTCCGAGCCACGGATCGACTTGATGAACGCGCTGACCACGTCGTAGTGCGCGTCGCCTTGCCGGTCGTACACCACCGCGCTTCGCTGCACGGCGTCTTCGACGAGCGCGAGCGTGATCGTCGCCGTCGCGTCGGTCTCGGCCGCGACGGCAGCGGCTTCGAGCCCGGTCAGCGCCATCCGAACGTCGCCGCCCACGATCGACGCGAGGTGTGCCATGGCATCGTCGTCGATCGTGAGGTGGCGCTCTCCGAGGCCGCGTTCCTCATCGGCGAGGGCTCGGTGCAGCAACGCCGTCACGTCGTCCGTCGAGAGCGGCTCCAAGCGCATCAACAGGCACCGCGATAGCAGCGGCGTGTTGAGCGAGAAGTACGGGTTCTCGGTGGTGGCACCGATCAAGGTCACCGTTCCCTCCTCGACCGCCGGCAGCAACACGTCTTGTTGTGCCTTCGACCACCGGTGGACCTCATCGACGAACAACACCGTCTTGAACAGCGACTCGCCGCGGGCCTCGTGCATGACCTTCCGGGCGTCGGCCACCCCGCTCGACACGGCCGACAGGCGCACGAGCTGGGCACCCACCGCGTCGGCGAGCAGGTAGGCGAGCGTGGTCTTGCCGGTCCCGGCGGGCCCCCACAACACGAGGGAGGGCAAGGCGCCGCGGTCGATCAGCTTCTGGAGCGCACCTCCGGGACCGACGAGGTGCCGCTGCCCCGCGAACTCGGCCGGCGTGCGGGGACGCATCCGTGCGGCGAGCGGCTGCTCGCTCACGGGTCAGCCCCCGGCGTCGACGCGCTCGGGGCGGATCTCGAGCACGACCCGCTGCTGGCCCGGCACGACCTCCCACGGCTCACCCGTGTACCGCAGCGCCAGCGTGTCCATGTGCTCCAGCACACCGTCGTGGATGAACGCCTCGGCCACCCCGACGATGAGCAGCGGCGGATGCAGCCGCTCGGGAGCATGGGCGGCGATCATGACCCGTGGATCACGCCGCAGGTTGTGCACCTTTCGCCGCCCTTCGACGGAGTTCACCAGCACGAGGTCGCGGTCTCTATCCACGTCCACCCACACGGGCGCGACGTGCGGCGATCCGTCGGCGTTCGTCGTCGCCACGTACGCGAGCACATCGCCGCGTTGCAACATCGACGCCACGGCGTCGGTGATCGGCACCATCATCCCCCCTCTTCGACCGCGGCGTTGGCCTCCGGCGCGGCGATAACGGCGAGCCCGAGCTCACCGAGCTGCGCCGCGTCGACCGGCGCCGGCGCGCCCGTCAAAGGGTCCAGACCCGATTGCGCCTTGGGGAACGCGGTCACGTCGCGGAGCGACTCTTTGCCGGCGAGCACCATGACCAACCGGTCCAGACCCATCGCGATGCCCCCGTGGGGCGGAGCCCCGTAGCGGAACGCCTGCAGCAGATGGCCGAACTTGTCCTGTTGCTCGTCATGGCCGAGCCCCAACACGTCGAAGACGGCCCGCTGGACGTCGGGGTCGTGGATCCGGATCGAGCCGCCACCGATCTCGAACCCGTTCAGGATGAGGTCGTACCCACGCGACTTCGCGGTCGTGGGCTCGAGGTCATCGGTGAGCGGCGCCGTGAACGGATGGTGGTTCGACACCCACCGGCTTTCCTCGTCGCTCCACTCGAACAGCGGCGGCTCGGTGTACCAGCAGAACGACCACACGCCCTCGGGGATGAGCCCGAGCCGGGCCGCGAGGTCTCGGCGGAGCCCGTCGAGGGCGACGTCGACCCGGTCCGAGCGATCGGCGACCAGGCACAACAGGTCCCCCGGCACCGCGCCGAACCGGGAGCGGAGCGAGGCCCTCTCTCCCTCATCCAGGAACTTCTCGATGGGTGAGCGGAGCCCGCCGTCGGGCTCGACCACTATCCACACGAGCCCGGCGGCACCCCTGCCCTTCGCGTCGTCGACCAGCCGATCGAGCTCCTTGCGGCTGAAGGTCGCCCCCGCGCCCGGACCCCGGATGCCCTTGATCGCTCCCCCATCGGCGATGACCTTCGCGAACGCGTTGAACCCTGTGCCTGCGAAGACGTCAACCAGGTTGACCAATTCGAGGTCGTAGCGAAGGTCAGGCTTGTCGGAGCCGAACCGCAGCACCATCTCGTCGTAGGTCAGGCGTGGGAACGGCACGGGGACGTCGACGCCGTGCGTCTCGGCGACGATGCGAGCGAACAGCGGCTCGATCACCGCGATGATGTCGTCTTCGTCGACGAACGACATCTCGATGTCGAGCTGGGTGAACTCGAACCCCCGATCGGCCCGCGTCGCCTCGTCTCGCAGGCATCGCACGATCTGGTAGTAGCGGTCTTGACCGCCGACCATCAGCAGCTGCTTCAGCTGCTGGGGTGACTGGGGCAAGGCGAAGAACGTGCCCGGACGCACTCGGGCCGGGACGAGGAAGTCGCGCGAACCTTCGGGGGTGGAACGTCCGAGCAACGGGGTCTCGACGTCGACGAATCCCAGCTCGTCGAGGTGATCGCGCATGAGCTTGGTGACCTGGTGGCGCAGGCGGAGCGCTTCGGTCATCTCGGGACGGCGCAGGTCGAGGTAGCGGTAGCGCAGCCGGAGCGACTCGTCGGCTTCGACACGGTCCTCGATGACGAACGGCGGGGTCTCGGCCCGGCTGAGGACCTCGAGCTCGCCGGCCACCACCTCGACGGCACCGGTTGGGAGGCCCGGGTTGACCATGCCTTCGGGGCGCGCCCGGACCTCGCCGGTCACGCGCATGACCCATTCCGACCGGACGTCCTGAGCCTGGCCCCAGGGATCGGAGGAGCCGGCGCCGGCGGGGTGGCAGACCACCTGGACCACACCGTCGCGGTCGCGGAGGTCGATGAAGGTCACACCTCCGTGGTCGCGGCGATGGGCGACCCAACCGCAGAGCATGACCTCCTGCCCGGCGTGCTCCGCCCGCAGCTCGCCACAGGTGTGCGATCGCATCGCGGTCCGCATCGGGGAGCCGGTCACGACGGCGCCTCCGTCCAGTCGTCGAGGCGTGCGAGCCACGAGAGCAGGGCGCCCGCCGGGACGGTCTTCTGGATGCCGTCGGCGAGACGACGGATCGTGACGTTGCCGGCGGCGGCTTCCTGGTCCCCTTCCAGGACCGCGAAGACCGCGCCCGCGCGGTCGGCCATCTTCAGCTGCGCCTTGAGCGGTCGCTCGTCGTACGGCGCGCCGGCTGCGATGCCCGCCGCGCGGATCTGCGTGACCAGCGCGCCGGCGCGCCGGGGAGCGTCGTCACCGAAGGTCACGACGAAGGCGCGGAGCGCGGGTTCGGCCGGCGACACCACCGCGGCCTCGTCGACCGCGAGCAGCACCCGCTCCAACCCCATGCCGAATCCCACACCCGCCACCGCGGGGCCGCCGAGGGCTTCTGCGAGGCCGTCGTAGCGCCCGCCGCCGAACAGCGTGGCCTGCTGCGCGCTCCCGGTTGCAGCCAGCGCCTCGCTCACGAACTCGAACGCGGTCCGCGTGTAGTAATCGAGCCCGCGCACGAGGGTGGGGGTCACGACCGGGCGCAGCCCGGCGGCCTCGACACCCTCGAGCACGGCTGCGAAGTGCGCCGCGCACGCAGCGCACAGATGGTCGGTGATCCTCGGTGCGGCTACCGCGACCTCGCGGCATGCCTCGTCTTTGCAGTCGAGCACCCGGAGCGGACTCTCGTCGTAGCGGGTGCGGTGCTCGTCGGTGAGCCGGCTCTCGTTGTCGGCCAGATAGGCAACCAGCAGCTCCCGGTACGCCGGCCGGCACACCTCGTCGCCGATCGCATTGATCTGGAGCTCGTATCGCACCAGTCCGAGCTCGGTCAGGAAACGGTCGCCGAGCGTGATCACCTCGACGTCGGCGGTGGGTGCTTGTGCGCCGAACACCTCCACCCCGAACTGGCGGTGTTCGCGGTACCGGCCTGCCTGCGGGCGCGCGTACCGGTACATCCGGGTGAGGTAGTAGGCCTTGAACGGCGTCCCCAGGTCGTGCCTCGCGTTGAGGTAAGCGCGCATCACCGGCGCCGTGCCCTCGGGGCGAAGCGTCAGCGAGCGGTCACCGCGATCGGTGAACGTGTACATCTCCTTCGACACCACGTCGCTCGTCGCGCCGCTCGTGCGGGCGAACAACTCGGTGGCCTCGAACACGGGGGTCTCGACGTAGCGGTAGCCGTACAGTCGCGCGAGCGCCGCGGCCCGGTCGTACAGGGCGAGCATCCGGTCCCCGTGCGGCGGCAGCAGGTCCTGGGTACCCCGCGGCGGAGCCAGGCCCATCAGGCGATCCCCACGAGGAACGGGTTCGAGGCGCGTTCACGGCCAACGGTCGTCGTAGGCCCGTGCCCGGGCAAGACGTCGAGGTCGTCGGGCAGGCGCATGAACCGGGTGAGGCTCGCCTCCATGGCGGCGGGGTCAGAGTTGCTGAAGTCGGAGCGGCCGATCGAACCTGCGAACACCAGATCACCGCTGCAGATCACCACGTCGTCGTCCACGAGCAAGCAGACCGAGCCCGGCGTGTGACCGGGGGTGTGCACGACCTCGATCGACAAAGCGGCCAGCGACAGCCGGTCTCCGTCGTCGAAGGTGCGCAGGTCCTCGACGTCATCGAGGGGGTTCGCGAACCCCGCGGCCCACGCTTCCGGGTCGCTGAACGCCACCGCGTCGGCCGGGTGCACATAGACCGGGATGCCGCGCGCGAAGGTGCCGGCGGCGGCGGCGTGATCGCCGTGCGCGTGGGTGAGCAGCACCGCGACGGCAGATCTGCCGGCCAGAGCGCCGATGCCCTGCACCGCGCCGGGGTCGAACCCCGGATCCACCACCACGACCTCCCGCGATCCTTCGGCCCCCAGGAGCCAGCAATTCGTGCCATAGGGGTTGCGGTCGAAGACGTCGAGGTACATGGGCTGGTCATGCTACCGGAGGGGTGCTCGCCAGGGTTCGAGACGGCGCCGCGTCAGACGTCGTCGTCGAGGGTGAGCGTGAATGGCCCGTCGTTGACGAGGGCGACGGCCATCTCGGCTCCGAACACCCCCCGCTCCACGTGGACGCCGTGCTCGGCGATCGCTGCCGCGAAGACCTCGACCAGCGCCGCCGCCTCGTCGGGGTCTGCGGCGCCGATGAACGACGGGCGCCGGCCCTTGCGCGTGTCGGCGTACAGCGTGAACTGCGAGACGACGAGGACCTCGCCGCCGACGTCGGCGAGCGATCGGTCGGTCTTACCGTCGTCGCCCGGGAAGATCCGCAGGTTGACGACCTTGTCAGCGAGCCGCGCGGCTCGGTCGCGGTCATCGCCGTGACCGACGCCCACGAGGACCATCATGCCGAGCCCGATCGACCCCACGACGGCGCCCTCGACGGACACCGACGCCTCGCGCACCCGCTGGATCACGACCCGCATGCCGGCAGCGGCTAGCTGGACACCACGCGGTAGGCGTCGAAGACGCTGTCGACGCGTTTCGTGGCGGCGAGGATCGACGAGAGATGGGTGATGTCTGCCAGCTCGAACGTGAAACGAAGCCGGGTAAGCCGGTCGCGCCCCGTCGAGGAGTTCGCCGACAAGATGTTCACCTGGTGATCGGAGAGCACGGTCGCGATGTCGGAGAGCAGGCGCGTGCGATCGAGCGCCTCGACCTGGATCGCCACGACGAACGACGTCGACTTCCCCTCCGACCACGAGACGTCGATCATGCGCTCGGGCTCCCGGCGGAGCGTCTTCACGTTGGGGCAGTCCTCGCGGTGCACGCTCACGCCTTGCCCGCGGGTCACGAACCCCACGATCGGGTCGCCGGGCACCGGAGTGCAGCAGCGGCCGAGCCGGACCCACACGTCGTCGAGCCCCTTGACCATGACGCCCTTCGAGACGTCGGGCTGCTTGATCTTCACCGGGCGTGCGAGCGGCACCTCGAGCGTGTCGTCGTCGGAGGTGCCCGAGACCAGACGCGCCAACCGTGCGACCACCGACTGCGGTGAGACGTGCCCCTCGCCGACCGCGACATAGAGCGAGTCGAGGTCGGCGTGCTTCAAGTCGGTGGCGACCTGCTCCAAGACATCGCCGGTCGCGAGCCGCTTGAACGGCAGGTCTTGTTTGCGCATCTGTCGCGCCAACAGGTCTTTGCCTTGATCCAACGCGTCTTCGCGCCGACCCCTCGCGAACCACTGCCGGATCTTGTTCCGCGCACGGGGCGTGGCCACGAACTGCAGCCAGTCCTGGCTCGGTCCTTCGCCCTGCGCCTTCGACGTGATGATCTCGACCGAGTCCCCGGTGCGCAGCTCGTAGTCGAGCGGGACGAGCTTGCCATTGATCTTCGCGCCGATGGTGCGGTGACCGACCTCGGTGTGGATGGCGTACCCGAAATCGACCGGGGTCGCGCCCTGCGGCAGGTTCTGCACGTCGCCCTTCGGGGTGAATACGAACACGCGGCCGCCCGACAGGTCGATCCGGAGCCCCTCCATGAACTCCCGCGGGTCGGCCATGTCCTTCAGCCACTCCATCATCTGGCCGAGCCACACCAGGTCCGCGGTCTCCTTCTGCTGCTTGCCCCCGCCTTCTTTGTATCGCCAGTGCGCCGCGATGCCGAACTGTGCCGTGCGATGCATGTCTCGGGTCCGGATCTGGATCTCGAGCGGTTTCCCCTCGGGACCGACCACAGCCGTGTGGAGCGACTGGTACATGTTCGATTTGGGCATCGCGACGTAGTCCTTGAAGCGGCCCGGTACTGGCTTCCACAACGAATGCACCGCGCCGAGCGCCGCGTAGCAGTCGCGCATCGATCCGACCTGGATGCGGATGCCCACCAGGTCGTGGATCTCTTCGAACTCCTTGCCCCGGATGACCATCTTCTCGTAGATCGAATACAGGTGTTTCGGGCGCCCCTCGACGTCGGCCTTGATGCCAAGCTCCTTCAGCTTCTGACGCAGCGTCATCGTCAGGTCGGCGATCAAGGTCTGACGCTCGTCGCGGCGCGCTTCCACCAGGGTCGCGATCTCGCGGTAGGGGCCCGGGTGCAGCGTCTTGAACGCCAGATCCTCCAGCTCCCACTTCATGCCCTGCACACCGAGCCGGTTCGCGAGCGGCGCGTAGATCTCGAGGGTTTCGGTGGCGATCCGCTGTTGCTTCGAGGGGGTCAGCGCCGACAGCGTCCGCATGTTGTGCAGCCGGTCGGCCAGCTTGATCAGGAGCACCCGGATGTCGCCGGCCATCGCCACGATCATCTTGCGCACGTTCTCGGCCTGGGCCAGCTCGCGGCTGCGGAACTGCAGCTTGTCGAGCTTGGTGAGACCGTCGACGATGCGTGCAACCTCGTCGCCGAAGTCGGTACCGATCCGCTCGAGGCTGAGCGGCGTGTCTTCGACGGTGTCGTGGAGCAGCGCGGCTTCGAGGGTCGTCGTGTCCAGGCGCAGGTCGGCCAAGATGTCGGCGACCGCCAGAGGATGTGTGATGTACGGCTCCCCCGACAGACGCACCTGGCCTTCGTGCGCCACCTCAGCCGTGACGTACGCCAGCTCGAGACCTCGAAGATCGGCCTTCGGGTTGTACGTCCGGATCTTCTTCAGCAGCGGGGCGAGAGCCGGGACGGGGGGCGTCTCGGGGCGCCGCAGGCGCGGACGGGGAAGCCGCGCGCTCCTTCGGGGAGGCGGCGGCGGCTCATCGATACGGATCTGGTCGGTGCCGTCCACGCCGAAGTCAGTGTACGCCCCGGGTCGTGCGCGGCCGGGACCGGGCGAACGTCAGTAGTGCAGGAGCGTGAACAGGTCGAGGCCCTCGAGGCGCCGCCTGCCTTCGAGGAAGTCGAGCTCGATCAAGCACGACACACCACAGATGTTGCCGCCGGCGCGACGAACGAGCGACGCGGCGGCCTGGGCCGTCCCGCCCGTGGCGAGCACGTCGTCGACGATCAGCACCCGTTCGCCCGGGGATACCGCGTCTTCATGGATCTCGAGCGTCGCGGTGCCGTATTCGAGCGCGTACTCCTCGCCCAAGGTGGCGGCCGGGAGCTTCCCCGCCTTGCGCACCGGCACCAGACCTGCACCGAAGTGATAGGCGACGGGCGCCGCCAAGATGAAACCTCGGGCTTCGATGCCCACGACCTTGTCGACGTTCCCGCGGCCGAAGTGCACCACGATCAGGTCGACGATGGTCGAGAAGGCGATGGGATCGGCGAGGACCGGCGTGATGTCCTTGAACACGATGCCTGGCTCGGGGAAGTCGGGGACGTCACGGATGAGGGCCTTGATCTGATCGAGCTCCAAGGGTCACCTGCGCTTTCGCCTGGCGGGCGGACGGCGTTTCGAGCTCGGACGCGGACGTGCCCCCTGCCGTGGCGTGCTCGAGGTCGGGGTCGCAGCCGCCGTCTCGGTCCGGGTCGCTGCCGCCGTCGGGGCGGCAGCGACGCGCGCCCCGGGTGCCGGGCGAACGCCCGGCACCCGGGGCGCCAGGTCGTGCCGATGGAACAGGGTCACGATGGGGGCCGCGATGAAGATCGACGAATACGCGCCGATCGCCGTACCCACGAACATCGCGAACGCGAAGTCCTTGAGCGTCTCTCCGCCGAACAGCAGCAGCGATGAGATCGGCAACACCACCACGAGGGAGGTGTTGACCGACCGCATCAACACCTGGTTGAGCGATCGGTCGACGACCCGCGCGTACCCGAGCCGCGCGACGAGCGCAGCAGACGACGTGTTCTCGCGGATCTTGTCGAAGATCACGACGGTGTCGTACAGCGAGAACCCCAAGATGGTGAGCAAGGCGACCACCGTCTCCGGCGTGACCGGGCGACCCGTGAGGGCATAGATGCCGCCGGTGATCACGATGTCGTGCACCAGCGCGATCAACGCTCCCACCGCCATGCGCCACTCGAACCGCCACGCGATGTACAGCGAGATGGCGGCCAGCACGAGCACCAAGCCCTGCAGCGCCTTCCGCGAGATCTGGGCGCCCCAGGTCGGCCCGATGTCTTCGACGTTCACCTGGTCGACAGTGGTCCCCGCTTGGGCGGCCAGGTCGCCCATCAGGTCCTGCCGCACCTCGGTTTCTGCGAGCGACGCCGTCCGGATCGAGATCGTGGTGGCGCCCACGATCTGGACCTCGCCCTCGATACCGAACGTCGCGAGCGTGTCCTGCACCTGCTCGATCGTGACGGCCGCCACGTTGGGGTACGTGATCTGCGCACCGCCTTCGAACTCGATGGAATACGTGAGCCGGACCCCGAGCAACCCGATCAGCGACAACAGGATGAGGGCGCCCGAGAAGGCGAACCACCGTTTCGTGTGCTCCACCACGCGCAGGCGGGGCACGCGGTAGCCCCGGTAGACGTCGATGGCCTCCCGGAACGTCACGGCAGGTCCCCGGTCGTCTCGATGGCCCCGTGGTCGGCGGCGGTCGCGGCCGACAGACCGAGCCCGCGCAGCCGGACGAGCTTGGGGCTCCGCGCGATCAAGATCACCGTTGGTCGCTTGAAGAACCACACGACGAACAGGTCGAGCGCGGTGGCGACGCCGAGGGTGAGGGCGAAGCCCCGCACCGAGCTGACCGCCGTGATGTACAAGACGAACGCCGCGATCGCGGTCACGATGTCGGCCGCCACGATCGTCTTGAACGACCGGGCGAACGCCGGCTCGACGACCGCCCTCGCCGAGCGCCCCCCGCGCATCTCATCTTTCAACCGCTCGAAGAAGACGATGTACGAGTCGGCCGTCACGCCCAGCGAGATCACGAGCCCGGCCACACCGGCGAGGCTGAGCGCGTAGCCGAGCTGCTGGCCGGCGAGTGACACGAGCGCGAGGGCGAGCAGCGCCCAGATGCCCATGCCGAACCACGCCACCACGCCGAGCAGGCGGTAATACAACAAGAGGTAGAGGAACAAGAAGATGAGGCCGGCGACGCCGGCGACGATCCCTTGGCGCAGCGACTCCTCGCCGAGCGTCGGGCTCACCGTACGGATCGCCTCCTGCGTCAGCTCCACGGGCAATGCTCCGGCGTTCAACACGGTGGCCAGATCTTTCGCCGACTGCTCGGTGAAGCCGCCGCTGATCTGTCCCTGTCCGTTCGTGATCGGCTGTTGGACCTGAGGGTTCGACACGACCTGCCGGTCGACGACGATGGCTATCTGGTCCTGGGGCGGCGTCGAGGCGACCGCTTGGGTCGTCGCGGCCGAGAACCGGTCGCTCCCCTCGCCGTCGAGCTCGAAGGCCACCACCCACTCCGCCACGATCTGGGTCTGGGTTCCTCCGATGAGCTGCGCGGAGGCGCTGTCGATGTTCGCACCCGTGATGATCACCGGCCCGAGCCGGACCTTGCTGCCATCGGTCGGGTCGATGAACACGACGGTCTCGCCGTCGAGCGACCCGGGCTTGCACTCCGGTGCATCCTGATCGGCTTGGTCGAAACAGGTGATGGGCAGCGACTGCCAGCGCGGGTCGGTCGGCGCGATGATCTCGAGCGTCGGTCGCTCTTCGAGGCGAGCGGTGGTGCCGATCACGTTGAGCAGCCGCTCCTGACCCGTTCGCTGGCGTCGCTCCTCGGCCTGCGCCACGGTGAGGAGGCAACCCAGCTCTTCGCCGGCCGAGCTCACGACGCAGGAACGCGTCGTGACGTGGCGTACCTCGATCGCCGCAGAGGCCTCGTCGGCGTCCGCCCTCGCGTCGAAGCCACACGGCAGATCAGAGGCGCCGTCGAGGTCGAGCTCGTTGAAGGCATCGAGTCCCGACGGTGAGGGAGACGGCGTCGGTGACGGGGTCATCGAGGGCGTCGCCGACCCACTCGGCGTCGGTGAGGGCGACGGCGTGGGCTCCGGGAGGGACGGCTGGACGCAATACGTCCGGGCACGCACGGCGAGCTCGATGCCGTCGAGGGCAGCCTTCGCCTCCGCCTGTGACTCGTAGCACGTCAGCTCGTCGCCCGCGAAGTTCGTGAGGCAATACCGATCGAACGCGCCACCCGGGCCGACGGTCGGTGATGCGGTCACCGTGGGACTGGCCGATGCGCTCGGCGACGTGCCGGGTGACGCGCTCGGCGAAGGGTCGGAGGCGCCTTCGATCGTGATGCCGGCCTGCGCCGCGAGCGCCTCCGGCCTCGAGTTGAAGCACTCCAGCTCGGCATCGTCGCCGGCCACCAAGCAGACCTCCGACGGTGCCGACGTGACCTCGAGGCCTTCGAGCGCTCGGATGGCTGTGGCCTGGGCATCGGCGCACCCGTGGTTCACGTCGTCGGGTCCGACGAGGCAATACAGATCGGCCGCGCGCTGCTCGATCGTGCTGTTGCCGAGCCCGGGGATCTGCACCTCGATCGTGTTCGACGACAACACGATGTCGGGCTCGCCAACGCCGAACGCGTCGACCCGGTTGCGGATGTTCTCGAGGGTCTGGTCCATGACGTCGGCGGGGGTGCCTTCGGGTGCCGACAAGATCACGGCGACCCCACCTCGGAGGTCGAGACCGAGCGTCGGGCTCAGACGACCCGTCAGCAGGCCGACGGCTGACGCTGTGACGAGCACGAGGACGAACACGACCGACACCCATAGGCCTCGGTTCTGTCGCTTCACGCCAGCTCCTGCCCGTTGATCACCAGCCGGAATCGAGCGTCAACGGAGGCAGCGGCATGCCGGCACATCTGCATCCGGCCGAGGAAGATCTCGAAGTACTCCATGACCTGGCTTATCTGGGTGTCGATGGTCAACTCGAGGCTGACCGTGCGGGCGTCGGAGTCTACCCGGAGGAAACTCTGCTCAACGGCGAAGTTGACACGGTCGTGGATGTCGTCTCCCACCGTGGTCGCTCGGCGTACGCGGCTCCGGTGCACGTCGGATTTGTCGGCCAAGATGACCGCGGCCGAGATGGGAGACACCGCGGTTCCCTCGGCCTCCTCGTGGTTCGCGATGGCGGCGACCACCGGCATCAGATCGTGGCCGGGCACGGAGTCGCGGAGCGCCTGGTACACGAGCACCGCGCCGGTCTGGCCGTGCACGTCGCGAGCCAAGGCGTTGCCCACGTCGTGCAGGTACCCGGCCACGGCGGCCAGCACCGCCTCTCGCTCGGTGTACCCCAGCCGGGACAGCACCTGGTAGGCGATCTTCGCGACGAGATTGGCGTGGCGGAACCCGTGCTCGGTGAACCCCATGGCGTCCATGACACGGTCGGCCGAGGAGATGTAGAGCGACAGCTCCTCGTTGGACTGGACGTCTTCGAGGACCACGGCCGCGAGGTCGCCGTGCGGCGACGGCGGGATCGGCCCGGCCGGTCGCGGCGGCTCGAACGCGCCCTCGTCGTCGGATGCGCTCACGACCCGATCGGGCCCTCGTCCGCGTCGGCCTCGTCGGGCTCGTCTTCGGTGAGGCGACGCGCGATGCCCGACCTGACCATGCGGATACGGGTGCCCGGAGCGATCTCGACCGTGACCGTCCCCTCGTCGTCGTCTTCATCGACGATGGTGCCGAGGATCCCCGATGTGGTGACGATCTCGTCGCCGACATCGGCCGCCTGCTGCAGCGACTGCTGCTGCTGCATGCGTCGCTTCTGTGAGCGCATCAGGAAGAAGACCAACGCGAGCGGGAGCAAGAAGATCAAGAAGCCGAGCGGGTTGCTCTGTTCTTGGGCGATCAGGTCGATCATGGCGCGAACGTATCCTTCCTTCGAACGGGTGTGCGGCCGAGTCTACCTGCGGAAACGCCTTCTCACAGGGGCAGCTTCCCGGGGGCCGTGAGCCCCAGGTGCTGCAGCGCGTGCGCCGTGACCGTACGGCCACGAGGGGTGCGCTGGAGGAACCCCAGCTGCAACAGGTACGGCTCGACGACGTCTTCGATCGTGTCGGGCTCTTCCCCCACGGCCGCCGCGAGGGTGGTCAGACCGACCGGTCCCCCGCCGAACTTCTCCACGATGCACCGCAGCGTGGCGTGATCGAGCCGGTCCAGACCGATCTCGTCGACCTCGAACATCTCGAGGCCGGCGGTCGCCACGTCGGTGGTGATGGCACCTTGGTGCCGGACCTGCGCCACGTCGCGCACCCGCCGCAGCAGACGGTTCGCGATACGAGGCGTCCCGCGGGAGCGCCGCGCGATCTGGTCGGCGGCCTCGGGCTCCGTATCGACCCCCAAGATCCCCGCCGAGCGCAGCACGATGCGGGCGAGATCGGCAACGCCGTAGTAGTCGAGCCGTGGGCTGAAGCCGAAGCGCTCGCGCAAAGGCAGCGTGATGCGGCCGGGACGCGTCGTGGCACCGATCAAGGTGAACCTCGGGAGGTCGAGCCGGATAGACCGGGCGGTCGGCCCCTTGCCCAGCACGACGTCGAGCGTGAAGTCTTCGAGCGCCGGGTACAAGACCTCCTCGACGGGTCGCGGCATACGATGGATCTCATCGACGAACAAGACGTCACCGTCGCCGAGGTTGGTCAAGATCGCCGCGAGGTCCGACGGACGCTCCAGTGCCGGACCGCTCGTCGGCTGGAACCCGGCGTGCATCTCGAGGGCGACGATCTGCGCAAGCGTGGTCTTCCCCAACCCCGGCGGACCGTTGAACAGCAGGTGATCGACCGGCTCACCCCGCTGCCGGGCTCCGTCGAGCAGAACGGCGAGCTGTTCCTTGATGCGTTCTTGACCCACGAAGTCGTCGAGCGACCTCGGCCGTAGCGCCACGTCGAACTCGCGGTCCTCCGGCCCTACGGCCGCCGTCTCGATGAGCCTTTCGGTCTCGAGGTCGGGAAGATCGACTCGTTCCTCGCCGGGGCTCACGGCGCTCATCGTCCCACCTTCTGGAGCGCGCGCCGGAGGAGGTCCTCGACCTCGGCGCCGTCGGGATCGAGATCGGCGGTCGCCACCGACGCCTCGGCCGGCGTGAGCCCCAGCGACACGAGCGCCTCGCGCACGTCCGCCAGCGGACCGATGACCACCATGTCGCCCTCGCCACCCAGCCGATCGCGGAGATCGAGCACCACCCGCTGGGCGACCTTCTTGCCCACACCGGGTACCACGGTCAACACATCGGCATCACCCGCGACCACGGCACGGCGGAGCACCCCAGGCTGGAGCGACGACAAGAAGGCTAAGGCGACCTTGGGGCCCACGCCCGTGACGCCGGTGAGCATGTCGAACAGCTCGCGTTGATCGTGCGACGAGAACCCGTACAGCGTGGTGGAGTCCTCGCGGATCACCATGCGGGTCTGCAGTCGTGCGCGTGCGCCGACCGGCGGCAGTGATGCCACCACGCTCGTCGGCACGACGACGTCGTAGCCCACCCCGCCGACCGCGATGACCACGCGGGTCGCGGCTTTCTCCACGACCTCGCCGTCGAGGAACGAGATCATCGGGCGCCCGCCTCGGCCGCGATCGAACGAAGCCGCGACGCGAGCACGTGCGTCAGCGCCACGGCCACCGCGTCGGAGGCATCTGTCTCGGCCGGCACACCGCGGAGCCCGTGCACGCGTCCGAGGGCGAGTTGCACCTGGCGCTTGTCCGCGTTGCCCATGCCGGTGACCGCCTGCTTGACCTCGTTCGGACCGTATTCCTCGACCGCCAGCCCCGCCTCGGCCGCCGCGACCATCACGGCGCCGGTGGCCCGCGCCACCTGTAGCGCGCTCACCTGGTTGCGGCTCCACGCCACCCGCTCGACCGCGACCGACCCCGGGTTGTGCGCCGCGATAGCCTCGCGAACCGCCGCCGCGAGGGTCCGAAGGCGGATCGACTCGGCGACCCCGGGGTCGGTCCGGATCGTCGCCGCCCACACCAACTCCAGCCGGCGGCCACGTTTGGCGACCACGGCCAGGCCGAGTCGCGCCAGACCGGGGTCCACGCCGAGCACCAAGGAATCGAACATCCGTTCGCTGAGTGTAAGGCCCAGTCCGGGACCGGGCAACGACGCTCACGGCGCCCCGTGACCACCGCTCAGCCCGTCGCGGACGCATGCTCGCGGCTACCGCTCCCGGGTGCGCCTGCGAAGCACCAGGAAGGCGACGACGATGGCGACGAGCGACAGTGCCACGACGGGGTCGAACCCACCGCCGGCGCCAGGAGCGGTCCCCGCAGGTGCAGCCTCGGGTGGATCTTCGCCGGCTTCCACGCCCGTCAGGGCCGTGAGCAGGGCCGGCGCGGCCCCGCTCGCGACGGGCCGCCAACCGGCGACGACCGTCGCCGATGCGCCGCCCCACCCCACGGTGCCGGCTTCCGGAACGAGCACTGCCGGGCCTCCGTCGGCGTCGGGATAGACCCGCACGGTCACCAGGTGGTTGGGCCGGGGGATCAGTAGGCGCTCGAACACGAGGTCGACGGGTCGACCGAGGTCGCCTGCAGGCGGCTCGGGCGACGCGGTGACCGACGTGAGGCCGAGCCACGCGATCTCGTCTGCGAGATCGCAGACGAGCATCGCAGCGGCTCGATGTCCGTCGACCCGGACCCGCAGCGGCGGGTCCGCGCCGCACCCGGAGGCGGCTTCCACCACCACACCGCGATCTTGCAAGCCGAGGACCAACCCCGTGCCGAGACGGACCCGGAACCACCCCGGCGTGACGGGCATGGCGTTCGCCGTGCCCGGGGCGGCGAGCCGCTGTCCGGGGAGGTTCGGGACTCGGGTCCACGACCCGGGTCCCGCCGCCCCTCGCCACGTCGACCACACGACGGCCGTCCCACCGGGGCCATCGAGCCTGAAGTCGTAGGCAGGATCGGTGGCGACATCCGGCCGAGGGCTCGCGAGGGCACCCACCCGCACGCCCATCCGATCGAGGAATGCGCTCGTGGGTCCCGGGCAATCGAGGAGGTACCACACGTCGTCGCCCGCCCGGCGCACCGACAGCGAGTACCCGTCGGCGTCGCACCCGGCCCACGCCGGCGTGGCGGAAGCGCCGATCGAGGTGACGGCGCACGAAGCGACCAGGGCGGCGACGACCCAGTGCCGAGGTCTGAGCACGCTACAACGAGGCCATGACCTCTTCGGGGATGTCGAAGTTGGCGTAGACGTTCTGGATGTCGTCGAGCTCCTCCAGTGCCTCGATGAGCTCCAAGACCCGCCTGGCCTCCGAGCCATCGGCGGGGATCGTGGTCTGCGGCAGCATCGAGACCTCAGCCGAGAACACCGGCACGTTCCTGGCTTCGAGAGCGAGATGCACGGTCTTGCAATCTTGTGGTGCGGTGATGATGTCCCAGCTCGACTCCGAGTCGCGCAGGTCTTCCGCTCCCCCGTCGAGCGCGATCTCGAGGAGCTGCTCCTCATCGGGCGCGACGGCCTTCTCGACCACCACGACGCCCTTGCGCTCGAACATCCACAACGTGGTCCCCGTCTCGGACAGGTTCCCCCCGTACCTGCTGAAGGCGTGCCGGACCTCTTGCGCTGTCCGATTGCGGTTGTCGGTGAGCGCCTCGACGACGAGCGCGATGCCGCCGGACGCGTACCCCTCGTAGGTGATCTCTTCGTAGCGCGCCCCGCCGGCCAGCTCACCGGTGCCCCGCTTGATGGCGCGTTCGATGTTGTCCGCCGGCACGCTGAACGACTTCGCCTTCTCGACGGCACTCGCGAGCGTCATGTTCGCCTTGACGTCACCCGAGCCCCCTTCCTTCGCGGCCACCTCGACGGCACGCAGCAGCTTCGCGAACATGTTCGAGCGCTTCGCGTCGTTCGCGCCCTTCTTGCGCTTGATGGTGGCCCACTTGGAATGTCCGGACACGGGCTACACCTTCCTCAACAGGTACTCGTGCAATCCGCTCTCGCCGACGAGCTCGGGGTGGAACGACGCGACGACGAGGTTGCCCTGCTCGAGGACCACCGGGCGGCCCTCGAGCACGGCCAGCACCTCGACGCCATCGCCCACGCGCTCGATCCACGGCGCCCGGATGAAGACACCTCGCACGTCATGGTCGATGCCGCGGACGTCGAGGTCGGTCTCGAACGAGTCGATCTGGCGACCGTAGGCGTTGCGACGAACCGTGACGTCCAGGAGCGGGAACACGGTGTCACCACCGATGACCTCGGTCGCGAGCGTGATCATGCCCGCACAGGTCCCGAAGATGGGCATACCTTCGGCTGCGCGGTCACGCACCGGCTCGACGAGGTCCGCGCTTCGCGCGAGCTTGCCGATCGTGGTGGACTCGCCGCCCGGGATCACCAGGCATGCGACCTCGGCGAGCTGGGCGGGTGTACGAACCTCGAGCGGGGTGGCGCCCGCCGCCGCGAGCATCGCGGCGTGCTCCCGGAAGTCACCCTGGAGAGCGAGGACCCCCGCTTTCACGATGGTCAACCTCCTTGACTACCAGCCGCGATCTTGCAGGCGGGTGTCGAGGGTGGCGATCTCGAGCCCCGCCATGGGGTCGCCGATGCCGTGCGAAACCTTGGCGACCACGTCGGGATCGGCGAAATGTGTGGTCGCCTCGACGACTGCCCGAGCCATGGTCGCCGGATCCTCCGACTTGAAGATGCCCGAGCCGACGAAGACGCCGTCGACCCCCAGCTGCATCATGAGTGCGGCATCGGCCGGGGTCGCGATACCGCCGGCGCTGAAGTTGACGACCGGCAGCCGCCCCTTTTCGGCGACCATCCGCACCAGCTCGACGGGGGCGCCCAGCTCCTTCGCCTTCGTGACGTGCTGCTCCGGCCGCAGCGTCGTGCACTCGGCGATGTCGCGCAGGATCTGTCGCTCGTGGCGCACGGCCTCGACCACGTTACCGGTGCCCGCCTCACCCTTGGTGCGGATCATGGCCGCACCTTCGGCGATGCGGCGAAGCGCCTCCCCAAGGTCACGAGCACCGCACACGAACGGCACCGTGAACGCCCACTTGTCGATGTGGTACTCCTCGTCGGCGGGCGTGAGCACCTCCGACTCGTCGATGTAGTCGACCCCGAGCGACTGCAACACCTGCGCCTCGACGAAATGCCCGATGCGTGCTTTCGCCATGACCGGGATGGTGACGGCCGCCTTGATCTCCTCGACCTTCGTGGGGTCGGCCATGCGGGCGACGCCTCCGTCGCGACGGATGTCGGCAGGAACACGCTCGAGCGCCATGACGGCGCATGCGCCGGCGTCTTCGGCGAGCTTCGCCTGCTCGGCCGTGGTGACGTCCATGATGACGCCGCCTTTGAGCATCTCGGCCAGCCCGGACTTCACGGTGAAGGTGCCGGTCTCGCGCTGCACGGGTATCCCCCCTCGGGACGATCTGGTCAGGTATCCGAGTGTACCGCCGCGGCTCGCGCGGCCGGGAGCCGGCGGCGACGGGCGCACACGCTATCGTGCGCAGATGCGCCTGCTCACGTCGCTCATGGTGTGCGTGTGCACGGTCATGGCGGCGTGCACCGCGGGCGCTTCACCCTCGCCGCCGGCCACGGTGCAACCGTCCACCGGCCCATCGCCGACGACCTTACCGTCACCGGTGGTCGAGCCCGTCGACGGCTTCGACCCGTACCCGAAGGCGTATCTCGCCGACGAGGCGACCGTCGCGCTCGCGCGTGAACGCATCGAGCACGTGGTGTTCCTCGTCAAGGAGAACCGTACCTTCGACCACATGTTCGGCCTGTTCCCGGGCGCCGACGGTGCGACAGGAGGCCTGACCTGCGACGGCGAGCGTGTGCCCCTGCGGCGCGCCGACGACGACTCACCGGGCACGAACCACTCGTTCGAGGGCGGCCTGACGGCCATCAACGGCGGTGCCATGAACTGTTTCAACGAGCTCGACGGCGGGGCGAACCTCGAGTCATACGTGCAGTTCTGGCCCGAAGACATCCCCGCCTACTGGGCGTACGCGAGGCGGTTCGTGCTGGCCGATCGCTTCTTCAGCTCGACTTACGGTCCGACCGGCGTCGAGCACCTGTTCACGATCGCCGCCACGACCGACCGGTTCACCGACCACGAACGAGCGAACCCGCCGGGTCAGTTCGGCGACGACGGCGTGCCACGGGGATACTGCGAAGACGAGACCGAATGGATGTGGTCGTTCGAACGCCTGAACCGCGAGGAGACCCTCGACGCGCTCGCCCTCGAAGACGCCCGCGCCATCTACCACCTGAAGGACAGGTACTGGCGCGAGCGATGGCCCTGCATCGACATCCCCGTGCTCCCCGACCGGCTCGAGGCGGCGGGCATCGACTGGCGCTACTACCTCGGCGAGAACGGCTACGTCCGCCCGTTCCGCATGGTCCGTCACATCAGGGACGGACCCCTGTGGAACAAGGTCGTCGCCGAGGACAGGTTCCTTCGCGACCTCGAGTCGGGGGCACTCCCGGCGGTGTCGTGGCTCATCCCCGATGTCGAGGAGTCGGAGCATCCCGCCGCCGGATCGATGTGCCGCGGCGAGAACTGGACCGTCCAGATCATGAACGCGATCATGGCGAGCCCCGAGTGGAAACGCACCGCCGTCGTCATCACGTGGGATGACTTCGGCGGGTTCTACGACCACGTCAGGCCGCCGCACGTCGACCTGTTCGGGTTCGGGCCACGCGTGCCGATGCTGCTGATCTCACCCTGGGCCCGCCGGGGGCACATCGCGAGCCAGACCCTCGAGTTCTCGAGCGTGTTGAAGATGATCGAGACCATCTGGGGACTCGAGCCGCTCACGGACCGCGACCGGCACGCGAGTGACATGCTCGAGCTGTTCGAGTTCGAGCGGCCGCCGCGACCACCGCTGTTCCTCGAGCCGCGGCCCTGCGCGTAGCCCTACATCTCTTGGAGGCGGCGGATCCGCTCTGCGATGGGAGGGTGCGTCGAGAACAGCTTCTCGAGCGGGCCCATCTTCTCGCCTTCGATCCTCGATGGCTGGTTGAGCCACAGGTGGGCGGTGGCGTTGTTCGCCGAACGCATCGCGGTCGGCGCCGCGGCGATCTTCTGCAGCGCCGCGATGAGACCCGGCGGGTACCGGGTGAGCATGACGCCTTGGGCGTCGGCCAAGAACTCGCGGTTCCGTGACACCGACATCTTGATGATCTGACCCGCGATAGGCGCGACGATCAGCAGCAGCAGCCCGACCACGAGCAACACGAGACCCACGACGCCACCGTTGTTGTCATCGCCTCGGCGTCCGCCGATCCCTCCCCAGAACCACGATCGCATGAAGAACTCCGACAGCAAGACCGCGGCGCCGACGACGGTCGCGACGACGGTACCGACCAAGATGTCCCGGTCCTGGATGTGCGCAAGCTCGTGCCCGATCACGCCCTCGAGCTCGACGCGGTTGAGCGATCCGAGCAGCCCTTCGGTGACCGCGACCGAGGCGTGGTCAGGGTCGCGACCGGTGGCGAACGCGTTCGGCGCCCGCTCGGGGATGACGTACACCCGGGGCTTGGTGATCCCCGCCGCTATCGCGAGGCCCTCGACGATGTTGTGCAGCCGCGGCTGATCTTGCGGGCTCACCTCGCGTGCTCTCGTCGAAGCGAGGACCAGCTTGTCGCCCGAGAAGTAGGAGAACAGCGACAACACCGTGGCGAGACCGAGCGCCAGCACGAGGCCGGTGATGGCGCTCCTCGCCCACACCGCCCCAACCACGAGCCCGATCGTCCCGAGGAACGCGATGCCGACGATGAACAGCAGCACCGTCTTGCGTTTGTTCGCGGCGATCTGCTCGTACACGGGCCTACGTTCCCCCCAGATCGACGGAGACCGGGCCGCGGGCTGCCGGATCGTCGATCTCGAAGAACTCGCGCTCGACGAACCCGAAGGGCCGGGCGATGAGCAGCGACGGCACGCTCTGGATGGAGGTGTTCAGCCGCGCCACCTGGTCGTTGTAGAACTGGCGCGCGTACGCGATCTTCGACTCGGTACCGACAAGCTCCTCCTGCAACGCCAGGAAGTTGCCGTCGGCCTTGAGGTCCGGGTAGTCCTCGACGACCAACAGCAGCTGGCGCAGCCCTGAGGTGACGCCGTTCTCGGCGACGGCCTGGTCGGCGACGCCACGCGCCCCCTGCGCCCGCGCCCGCGCCTCGGTGACCCGTTGGAACACCTCGCTCTCGTGCGTGGCATACCCCTGCACGGCCTCGACGAGATTGGGGATGAGGTCGTAGCGGCGGCGGAGCTGGACGTCGATCTGCGACCACCCGTTGTCGACCCGGGTCCGGTGCCGGACGAGCCGGTTGAACGTCACGATGGCCCACACGAACACGAGTGCGACGGCGGCGGCCGCGATCCAGATCTCCATGGCGCGGCCTATCGTATCGAGGACGGTCCCGCCCGCCGCGCCCTCTCGTAGGTGTCGACGAGCTGCTCGGCCACGATCGACCAGTCGAAGGTGGCGGCGCGCTCGCGGCCGCCGGCCACGAGGCTCGCGGCCAGGGAGGCGTCGGCGAGGACCCGGCCGACGGCGGCCGCGAGCGCGCCGTGATCACCGGGAGGGACCAGCAGGGCATCGACCCCGTCGGTGGCGACCTCGCGGTAGCCGTCGATGTCGGACGCCACGACCGGGGCGCCGGCGGCCATCGCCTCGACGAGCGTGTACCCGAAGCTTTCCTGGCCGGTCGCCGGCGCCACGGCCACCGCGGCAGCCCGGAACAACCCGGGGACGCGTGCGTGCGGCACCGCGCCGAGCATCGTCACGCGGACCCGATCGCGTTCGGCAAGCGTCGAGAGCAGACCTCGTTCGGGTCCGTCGCCGGCAACGACGAGCCGGGCGTCGGGCGTGGCGGCCACGATCGCCGGCCACGCGCGGAGCATCACCGCGAACCCTTTCTGCGGATCGAGGCGATGGACCCACACGACCGGCCGTCCGTCGAGCGGCTCGGGCGCCGCGTCTTCGAACGCGGCCACGTCGAGCCCGTTCGCGATGATCTGGGGCTCCAGGGACGGCACGGCATCACGAACGAACGCGGCCGCCGCGTTCGACACGGCGACGGCCGCGGTGAAGCGCAGCGCGACGCGAGCGAACAAGGGGCTCGCGATCTCATACAGACGCGAGCGGTCGAGCCGCGCGTGGAAGGTGGCCACGACGGGCGCGGGAGAGACGAGCGTCGCGTAGAGCGACGTGCTCGGCACGAACGGCTCGTGGACGTGCACGATGTCGGGAGCGAAGGCGCGGAACGCGGCGCGCAGATCGCGGACCGCCAGCGGTGATGGCGCGATGGGGGCGACCGTCCCCCGGTAAGCGATGCGAACCGGCCTGCCGACGTTCCGTGACCACGCCGTAGGCGAGGGGCCCCGGCTCCCCGGACCCAACGCGAGCACCTCGTGCCCGCGCGACAGCAGCTCCTCGGCGAGCTGCGTCACGTGGACCTGGACACCGCCCGGCGCACGCCAGTCGTACGGACAGGTCAGCGCAACCCGCACGGCGCTCAGCCGTCCCAGGCCGGCTGGAAGACGAACCAGTCCGACGGCGCACCCGAGATCGCGCGCTCGAACCGCTCGGCGAGCAGCGTGGTGATGGCCGTCGCGTCGCGGCGTCGGTCCCCCGTCAGGGTCACCTCGAGCGGCGTCTCGAGCACGCATCGCCACCCGTCGCGGGTCTGCGTGATGGAGCCGGGCACGATCGGTGCCTCCGTGCGGAGGTGCAACATGGCGGGACCTGCCGGCAGGCGACGTGTGGCGCCGAACATCTCGACCTCGATGCCACCTGAGCCCAGCTCCCGGTCGGCGATGAGCGCGACCACCGCGCCCTCACCGAGCGCGGTGGCGAGCCGCCGCCCGACACCGGCATCGTCCAGCCCCACGACCTCGATCGCCAGCTCGGCGCGGACCCGCGAGAACAGCCGGAACAGGCGCGCGGGACGCAGACGTTCCGCCACGGCGACGATCCGTTCGCCCCGAAACGCCATGGCCGGTCCGGCCACGTCCCAGTTACCCATGTGCGGGAGAGCCACGATCGCCCCCTTGCCGCCTTCGAGCGCCGCGCGGAGGTTCTCGTATCCGTCGAACGTGAACGCCCGGTCGACGCGTTCAGGTAGCCAGCCAGCTACGTGGAACAGATCGAACCAGTACCGGGCGTAGCCGCGGAACGCCGCCTTGGTCGATGCGAGCACGAGCGGGTCGTCGGGGGCTCGTCCGAGCACCTTCGCCTGGTTGGCGGCGACCACCTCGCGGGTCCGGCGCCCGACGAGGTATGCCGCGCTCCCACCCCAACGGAACACCAGGCGACCCGTGGCGGTGGGGAGCCGGCGTGCGATCCACGCGATCGCCGCGATCGTCAGGTAGGCGCGCCGCTCGGACCACGTCTCCCGTTCGGTCGCTCCCGTGTCCGCGTGGCCGACGTCGGCAGGTGCGCTCACGTCGCCCGCTCCTCGCGAGCGACCTGGCCAGACCGCACCATCGCCGCCGCGATCGACACCCCGGCGGCGACCCAGACCGACGCCTGCAGCGTCGAGGTCGCCAGCCCCCCGGCGATCAGGAGGTAGCGGAGCGCCCTGGTCACGTGGCTCTCCTCGACGGAATACCCGAGCGCAGCACCCCTCGCCCTGACGTAGGACGACAGGAAGCTCGCACACAGGGCGACCAGCGCGCCGGCGGCGAGCGTCGGCTCATCGATCCTCGACACCCACGCGGTGGATCCCAGCACCACGGCGTCCCACGCGCGGTCGAAGAGCTCGGTCAACATGCGGTCGACGGGCCCGCCGCCACCATGGTTGGCCCGGTGACCGCCGAGCAGCAACAAGGCCCCCGAACACCCCGCGATGACCCCGGCCCACGCTGGGCGCTCGGCCACGAGGACGACGCCGGCGACGCCCAAGAGCAGGGCGCCCGCCAGCAGGCTCGCGCGGGTGACGGCCGTGCCTGGGGGTTGTCGTTGGTAGCGGACCATGGACCCGCGCGAGCGTAGCAACATCGGTAGGATGCCGAGACTGCAGCCTCGAGGACCGCAGCCCCTGAGGACCGCAGTCCCGAGGACTGCGGCCCCGAGGCTTGCAGCCCCTGGTCACCCGGAAGGAGCCGCGTGAAGACGTACGACGCGAAGGACATCCGCAACGTCTTGCTGGTCGGACACGGTGGCGCCGGGAAGACCACGCTGCTCGAGGCCATGCTGTTCACGTCGGGAGCCCTGACCCGCATGGGCGCCGTCGAGGACGGCAACACGGTCTCGGACCACGACCCCGACGAGCAGCGTCGCGGCATCTCGGTCTCGCTGTCGATGGCGCCGGTCGAGTGGAAGGACACGAAGATCAACGTGCTCGACGCGCCTGGCACGGCCGACTTCGTGGGCGACGTACGATCGGCCGTCCGCGCCGCCGACGCCGTCATCATCGTCGTCAGCGCGGTCGACGGCGTCGAGGTGCAGACCGAATACGCCTGGGAGCTGGCGGTCGAAGAAGGGCTCCCCCGCGCGATCTTCGTGAACAAGCTCGACCGCGAGCGCGCCGATTTCCAGGCGGTGTTGGCCCAGCTCGTGTCGTCGTTCGGCAACCAGGTCGCGCCCTTCGAGCTGCCGATCGGTCAAGAGCACGACTTCGCGGGCATCGCCGACCTGCTGCACGAGAAAGCCGACCGCTACCCCAGCGGCCCGATGGCCGAGGAGACGGACTGGCCGGAAGAGATCCACGCCATGGCCGACCCGGCGCGCGAGAAGCTCATCGAGGCGGTGGCCGAGTCCGACGACGCGCTCATCGAGGAGTACCTCGAGCAGGGCACGTTGCCCGAGGAGCACATCGTGCATGGGGCGAGAGACGGCTTCGCTCGCGCCAGGCTCGCGCCGGTCTTCGTGGGCTCGGCTTCGAAGGCGATGGGCATCGACCGGTTGCTCGATTTCATCGTCGAAGAGTTCCCCTCCCCCGTCGACCGAGGCACGATCGTCGTGCATGGGAAAGACGGTGCCGAGCTCGAGCGGGCATGTGACGCCGAGGGCCCGCTCGCCGCGATCGTCTTCAAGACGCTCTCCGATCCCTTCGTGGGCCACATCACGATGTTCCGGGTGTTCAGCGGAACCGTCCGGCCGGATTCGAGCGTGCACGACGCTACGCAGCACACCGACGAGCGGATCGGACAGCTCTTCACGCAGAAGGGGAAGGAACACGAGTCGGTGCCCCACGTCGGCGCCGGCGACATCGGGGCCGTGGCGAAGCTGCAGCATGCGCACACGGGCGACACGTGGTCGACCAAGGAGCAACCGGCCGAGCTCGCTCCGATCGAGCTGCCCGAGCCCTTGTTGGCATATGCCATCGAGCCGACGACGAAAGGCGACGAGGACAAACTCTCGACGGGGCTCGCCCGCCTGCGGGAGGAGGACCCGTCGTTCCACGTTTCACGCAACGAGGAGACCCACGAGACCGTCATCTACGGCATGGGTGAGGCCCACCTCGACGTGCAGATGAGCCGGCTCAAGGCGAAGTTCGGCGTGGAGGTCACCCACCGGCCTGCCAAGATCGCCTACCGCGAGACGGTCAAGGCCAAGGCGAGCGCTCAGGGGCGACACGTGAAGCAAACGGGTGGCCACGGGCAATACGCCATCTGCATGATCGACCTCGAGCCGCTCCCTCACGGCGACGGGTTCATCTACGAAGACAAGATCTTCGGCGGTGCCATCCCGCAGCAGTTCATCCCTTCGGTCGAGAAGGGCATCGTCAAGACCATGGCCGAGGGCGTGATCAGCGGGAACCCCATGGTCGATATCAAGGTCACCTTGACGGACGGGAAGTTCCACGCCGTCGACTCTTCGGACATGGCCTTCCAGATCGCAGGCTCGCTCGCCTTGAAGGAAGCGGTCGACAAGGCCGGCGTCGCGCTGCTCGAGCCCATCGTGCAGCTGTCGGTCGTGGTGCCCGACGCCTTCACGGGCGACATCATGGGCGACCTGAACGGCAAGCGCGGCAAGATCCAGGGCATGGAGCAGATCGGCGGAGGCAAACAGCGGATCAACGCGCTCGTCCCCCAGGGCGAGGTCGCCCGCTACGTCATCGACCTCCGCTCGATGACCGGTGGCCGCGGCGCGTTCACGATGACGTTCTCGCACTACGAGGAGATGCCGTCGCACCTCGCGTCCAAGGTCATCGAGGCCTACCAGCAGGCGCGCGAAGAAGCGCACAAGCGGTAGCCGTTCACACGATCGACGGGCGGTGTTCCAGCAGGAACGGGATGACGGCGGCGTCGAACCGTGCCGGCTGGCGCAGGTTCACCACGTGGTCGGCGCCTTCGATCATCGTCGCCCGAGCATCGGGGATACCCGCGGCGATCAGGTCGCCGATCCTGTGCATGTCCGGCGGGTCAGCCTCTGCTTTCACGACGAGCGTCGGCGCGTCGATCTCGTGCAGGCGCCGCGCGGCGGGTGGCTCGAGGCGCTCTGCGCCGCTCTCGTCCATCGTCAGCTCCTGCAGGTTGTCCATCGCGATCTGGCGGATCTTCCCGCCCGCTGGATCGTTCATCCCGAGCGGCGCCCAGATCCGCTCGAGCAAGATCGTCTGAGCGCGTTCCAACTCGCCGGCGTCGAGCGCCTCCTCGAAGTCGGCCTGTATATCCGTGTACCAGTCGTCCTCCTCGCGCGTTGACTCGACCCCCCCGAGCCCCGCGGCTACCGGCACGAGAGCCCATACGCGGTCGGGGAAGGTGAGGGTGGCGTCGATGGCGAGCTGGCCCCCCATCGAGCAGCCGACGAGCGCCGCCCGCTCGACCCCCTGTGCGTCCAGGACGGCTTCGAGGTCGCGGACGTGGGAATAGGCGACTCCCGTCTCGGGCAAGCTCGAGCGACCGTAGCCGCGCTGGTCGTACCGGATCACTCGGAACCCCTCGTCGAGCAGCGGCTGGATCTGCGGATCCCAGGTCCGGTTGTCCCACAGGCCCGGGTGGAGCAGGGTCACGACCGGTCCGTCGCCGATGTCCTCGACGAACAGGCTCCCGTTCGGTACGTCGACGGTGAGCTCCATCTATCCCTCCTCGAAGTGCGGCGCGAGCTTCGCGTAGGTGTCGGCCAGCAATTCGGGCAACACCCTGGTCTCGCCGATCACCGGCATGAAGTTGGTGTCGCCTCCCCACCGTGGCACCACGTGCCAGTGGAGGTGCTCGGGGATCCCGGCGCCTGCGACGCGACCCAGGTTCAGACCGATGTTGAACCCGTGCGGCTCCATCGCGGCCTGCACCGCGGCGACCCCACGGCGCAGGAGCGACGAGATGGCCGCATGTTCATCGTCGGAAAGCTCGTCGAGCTCGCCCGTATGCCGGGTGGGCATCACCACCAGGTGGCCAGGGTTGTACGGGAACTTCGCGAGCGAGACGAAGGCGAGGTCCTCCACGACGAACGGCTGCGGTTGGTCGGTCAGCTCACCGGCAAGCAGGGCGCAGAAGGCGCACGAACGTGCGGCCGGGTCGTCATCGCGATGTGACTCGATGTAGGCCATGCGCCAGGGGCTCCAGATGCGTTCCACGCTCAGGCCCCGAACGATGAGGGCGACAGGCGCCGCTCAGCCGCTTCGTCGGCGAGGGTGGCGACGATGGTCTCGAACGTGATACCGGCGATCTCGTCGCCGGCGCGACGACGTACGGTGAACGTGCCCGCCTCGAGGTCGCGGTCACCCACCACCACCATGTATGGCGTCTTCAACAGCTGAGCGGCGCGGATCTTCTTGCCCACCGATTGCTTCGATGCATCGACCTCCACGCGGAGGCCGGCGCCGCGCGCCTTCGTAGCGAGGTCTTCGCACGCCGCGAGGTTGCGGTCCGCGACCGGCAGCAGCCGAAGCTGTTCGGGCGCAAGCCACAGCGGGAACGCGCCCGCGTAGTGCTCGGTCAACACGCCGAAGAACCGCTCGATCGACCCGAACAGCGCGCGGTGGATCATGATCGGCCGGTGCCGCGTGCCATCGTCACCGGCGTAGTGAAGGTCGAACCGCTGCGGCAGCTGGAGGTCGACCTGGATCGTGGACATCTGCCAGGTGCGGCCGATCGCGTCACGAGCCTGCACGCTGATCTTCGGCCCATAGAAGGCGCCGCCGCCCGGATCCATCACGAGCTCGAGATCCATCTTCCCCGCGGCCTCTCGCAGTGCTTCGGTCCCCTCGTCCCACTCTTCGTCGGTCCCGACCCCCTTGCCCTCGGGCTTGGTGGAAAGCTCGAGGTAGAAGTCGTCCAGGCCATAGTCGCGCAGCAGCGTGAGGGTGAACGTAAGGAGCGACGCGAGCTCGTCGCCCATCTGCTCCTTCGTCGTGAAGACATGCGCGTCATCCTGGGTCATGCCGCGCACCCGGGTCAGGCCGTGCACGACACCGGACTTCTCGTAGCGGTAGACGCTGCCGAACTCGAACAGACGCAGCGGCAGCTCTCGGTAGGAGCGGGTCCGCGAGCGGAAGATCAAGATGTGGAACGGGCAGTTCATCGGCTTGAGGTAGTACTCGGTGCCGTCGTCGAGCTCCATCGGCGGGAACATGCCATCCGCGAACCAGGTCAGGTGGCCGCTCGTCTCGAACAGATGCCGTTTCGAGATGTGCGGCGAATAGACGAACTCGTACCCGCCCTCGACGTGGCGGCGTCGCGAGTAGTCCTCCATGATCATCCGGACGAGGCCGCCGCGCGGGTGGAACACCGCGAGCCCGCTGCCGACCTCCTCGGGGAACGAGAACAGGTCGAGATCGGCGCCGAGCTTTCGGTGGTCGCGGCGTTCGGCCTCCTCGAGACGCTCGAGGTACGCGTCGAGGTCGTCCTGCGTCGCCCACGCCGTCCCGTAGATGCGGGTCAGTTGGGTGTTCGCCTCGTCGCCGCGCCAGTAGGCGCCGCTGACCGCGGTAAGCTTGAAGGCGCCGAGCATCCCAGTGGAAGGGAGGTGCGGGCCGAGGCACAGGTCGTCGAACGCCGGCCCGTTCCGGTAGAAGCTGACGGTGTCGCCGCCGGTGACCTCACCGTCGTGGGCCGCGAGCCCCTCGACGATCTCGCGTTTGAGGGGTTGATCGGCCAAGCGCTGCAGCGCGGCGGCGCGGTCGACGTCGTCTCGGAGGAACGGCTGGGCCTCCTTCACGATGGCGCGCATCTCATCCTCGATGCGGCCGAGGTCGTCGGCCGAGACGTGGGCGGGGATGTCCAGGTCGTAGAAGAAGCCGTCGGCGATGGCCGGGCCGATGCCCAGCTTCGTCCCGGGCCACAGCCGGCACACCGCCTGCGCCAAGACGTGGGCGCTCGAGTGCCGAAGGACATGCAGGCCATCATCGGTACGAAGGTCGATCGGCTCGATCGAGACGTCGCCGTCGGGAACGTGGGAGAGGTCGAACAGCACGCCATCGATGCGTACCGCGACCGAGCCGGGTGGCACGACGCTCCCCAAGGGCTCCCCTTCGGGGAGCTGGATCGACGAAGCGTCGGGCATGGTCAGACGCGGCATGAACGAAGGATAAACGACGGTCCTTCGCCGGCCGGACGGCCGGGCGGCCGGTTACTCGTACGCGATGGATTCCAGGACGTTCAGCTTGGCGGCGCGCCTCGCCGGCCAGATCGCCGCCAGCAGACCAGCAGCTGCCGCGAAGACGAAATACACGACGAGCTGTCCGACGGGGATCTCGAGCTTCGTCACTCCCTCGGGTTCAAGCGCCTGCTGCAACGCCCACCCGAAGCCGATCCCCACGACCACGCCCATCACCGCACCGAACAAGGCGATGATCACCGACTCGTACCTGATCATCCGCTTGACCTGCCGGCGCTCCATCCCCACGGCCCGCAAGAGCCCGAGCTCGCGGGTCCGTTCGTAGATCGACAGGCCGAGCGTGTTCACGATGCCGAACAGCGCGATCACGATCGCCATCATGAGCAGCGCCGTGACCAGGCCCAGGAGCTGGTTGATGAACCCCGCTTGCTTCTCGCGGAACTCGGCCTGGTCTTGCACATCGACGTTCGCGAACTCGGCCACCGCGGCGCTCGCCGCCTGCTGCAACGAATCGGTCGACACCCCCTCGGCCGCCTTCACCAGCACGAAGACGTCGAGCTGCTCGACGTAGAGGTCTTCGTACGTCGACGTGGCCACGGCGTAGTCCCCCGCCAGACCGTTCTCGTCGTAGACCGCCACGATGGTCAGCGGCCGATCACCGGTGCTGGCGAAAGCCGCGTTCACCTGCGACCCGATCGTCCATCCCTTCTCGGCGGCGAGATCGGCGTGCACGGCGACCGTGTCGCCGCCGAGGTCGGTCAGCGACCCCTGGCTCACACCGAGCACGGCGACCTGCTCGACCAGGTCGGGCTCTATCGACGTCATGAAGCTCGTCGCGCCGTCGACCTTGAAGCCGTTCTGCCGGAACGCCGCAACGGTGCCTGCCTCGGGCAAGGCGCGCACGCGGTTGGCGACATCGGTCGAGAAGGGCGTGAACGTCGACGACGAAAGGGTCAGATCGGCCTTGAGGGTCTCGCTGAGCGCCGCGTCGAACGATGCCTTGAGCGATGCCGCCAAGATCGCGACCATCGCGACCAGACCGAGCCCGATCATGAGCGCCGACGCGGTCGACGCGGTCCGGCGTGGATTCCGCATCGCGTTATTGCGTCCGATCTTCGCCGCCACGCTCAGCCCACGCACCGGTGCACCTAAGGCGCCGGCCACGGGTCGTGCGACGAGCGGCGACAAAACGGCGATGCCAACGAAGGTCAGGGCCACGCCGCCTCCCACGTAGAGCGCAGCGTCCGACGCATTGCCGAACAGGCCATAGAGCAGCAACGCGACGCCGCCGGCCACCGCCACGGCGCCGACGGCCGCGCGTCGCCCGAGGTTGCCGCCAGTGCGCAAGGTGTCGGGTTCGCGGAGCGCCTCGATCGGCGCCACCCCGGCGGCATGGCGTGCGGGAACGACCGAGGCCACCACGGTGACGCCGACGCCGACGAGCAAGGAGGCGACGATCGTCCGCGCCTGCAGCTGCGTCGACGTGCTGGGCAGGTCGATGCCGATGGCGGCGAGCAGGCCGCGCAGACCGGCTGCGATCGCGATCCCCGCCCCGATACCGATGACGGAGGCGGCCAAGCCCACGATCACCGCTTCGGCCACCACCGAGCCCATGACCTGGCGCCGGCTCGCGCCAAGGGTTCGGAGCAGGGCCAGCTCGCGGGTGCGCTGGGCCACGATGATCGAGAACGTGTTGAAGATGATGAACGCGCCGACGAACAGCGCGACAGCGGCGAAGACCAGAAGGGCGGTGCGGAAGAACCCCAGGCTTTCCTGCAACGTCTGGGCCTGTTCGTCGGCGACGTCTTGGCTCGAGACGGCCTCCACGCCCTCGGGCAAGACCGCTCTCACGTCACTGAGCACGGCGTCGAGGTTCGCGCCCGCCGCCGCCTTGACCGTGATCGCGTCGTAGACGCCCTCTTTGTTCAGCACACGCTGGGCCGTCGACGTCTCGAACAAGGCAAGGGTGGCCCCGGCGAGGTTGTCGGCGGAGCCGAAACCCACGGAGCCCACGACGTGGAACTCCTCAACGGTGTCTTGGAACAAGATGCTCACGGTCTGGCCGAGCGCGAGGTTGTGCAGGCGAGCCGTGGCCGCGTCGACCACCACTTCTCCGCCGGCCTCGGGCGCCCGCCCGCCTCGGATCTCGAGCACCCCCGTGGCGAGCTCGTTCCAGTTCGTCCCGATCGTCGGTGGTCCCACCCCACCGATCGCGTCGCCGGTCACCGGATCCACGATCTGCGCGTACCCCTGGACATCGCCCACGGCGATCTCGACCCCGGGAACGGCCACGACGTCGCTCAGAAGGGATGCATCGAGCGGCGAACGTTCATCACCACCTCCCCCACCGCCCGGACCGTTCTGACCGCCCTGGAACGCGGTCTGGGAGCGCACCACCAGGTCGCTCGCGCTCGCCGTTTGGTCGAACAGCTGGTCGAAGGCGGCGTTCATCGTGTCGGTCAACACGTAGGTCCCCGCCACGAAGCCCACACCCAGCACGATCGAGATCGCGGTGAGGAACAGGCGGAGCTTCCTGCCCAGCAGGCTCTTCAGCGTGGCGCGCAACACGGCTCGGTCAGGCCTCCAAAGACTTGAGGTGGTCGAGCACGCGTTCAGCTGTCGGCGAATGCATCTCGTCGACGACGTTACCGTCGGCGAGGAAGACGACGCGGTCGGCGTAACTCGCAGCATGCGCGTCGTGGGTAACCATCACGATCGTCTGATGGTGGGTGCTGACGGCAGCGCGGAGGAAGGTCAGCAGCTCTGCGCCGCTTTTCGAATCGAGGTTACCGGTGGGTTCGTCGGCGAAGACGATCTGGGGGCGCGACACCAGGGCGCGCGCCCCCGCCACCCGCTGCTGCTGCCCACCCGAGAGCTCGGCCGGCCGGTGCCCCAGACGGTCACGCAGACCGATGGCATCGACGACCTCGTCGAACCACCCCCGGTCGACATCACGCCCGGCGATGTCGAGCGGGAGCGTGATGTTCTCGTCGGCCGTGAGGGTCGGAACGAGGTTGTAGGCCTGGAACACGAATCCGACCTTGTCGCGCCGGAGCTGCGTGAGCTCCTTCTCCTTGAGGGTCGTGAGGTCCACGTCGCCGATGAACACCTGTCCGGCAGAGGGGGTATCGAGGCCGGCGAGGCAATGCAGCAGCGTGGACTTGCCCGACCCCGACGGACCCATGATGGCGGTGAACTGCCCGGTGGGGAAGTCGATGTCGACCCCTCGCAGGGCGTGCACCGCAGCATCGCCGCGGCCATACACCTTCTCGAGCGCGACGGCGCGTGCGGCAGTTTCGGTCATCGTTCTGGCCATGTCGGTACCCCCTCCCATCGGTGGGCGCGGCTGGGATCGAACCAGCGACCTCTCGCGTGTGAGGCGAGCGCTCTCCCGCTGAGCTACGCGCCCGGACGGGTCGTCACGATAACAAGTGGACGCGGAAGGGCCTGCGCCGCGCGTCGCGGTGGCAGGAAAGACGACGGCGGCACGTGCCCGCGTCGTGCCGCCGTCGAAGACCGGGTTGTCCCCGGCGGCGGTGAGTGTTGCACGATGCGGAACAGCCGCGCAAGCCCTTGCCGGCGAGTCGTTCTCGGCCATGTGGGATCACATGCGGGCGCGACGTTACGATGATGCTTCACCGATACGGAGGTCACGATGCCGCTACGAGATCTGATCGACACGCTCACGGGATGGCTACCGAGCGGTCTGGAGCCCTGGGCCGAGGTGCTGATCTATCTCGGCATCCTCGGCGCCATGTCGGTCGTGCCACTGGTGATGTGGCTCGGAGCTGCCGCGCGGCCCAAGCCTGCCGGCGGCTGAGCACGGGGCCGATCAGGTCTCGTGAGGTACGCGTGGCTCGAAGACCTCGCCGGTGAGCCCGGCGGCACCGAATGGCTCGCACGGCTCCCCGACCTGCGAAAAGGATGCGCCGCGCGATGGTCGCTGGACCTCGGTGAGCCATTCCGCGACGGTTATGCCTCGCTCGCAATCCCTGCGACACGGCGTGGCAACGCCATGCCCGTCGTCCTCAAGATCCAGTTCCCGCACCGCGAATGTGAACACGAGGCCGCTGCGCTCGAAAGTTGGGGCGGTCTCGGCGCAGCCCTGCTCCTCGATCACGCCCCCGAGCAGCACGCCCTGCTCCTTGAGCGGTGCATGCCGGGTACTCCCCTCACCGATCTGCCGCTCGAGGAGGCCCTCGACGTGGCCGTCCAGCTCTTGCCCCGCCTGTGGGTCGAAGCCGGCGCCCCGTTCGGGAGCCTCGAAGACGAGGCGGCGTGGTGGCTCGACGGCCTCGAGTCGACGTGGCATGGCCTCGGGCGCCCGTTCGAGCGGCGGATCCTCGACGCCGCGATCGACGCCTTGACCGAACTCCCCTCGACGCAAGGACCGCAGTTTCTGCTCCACCAAGATCTGCATGCCGGCAACGTGCTGCGGTCAGAACGGGAGCCTTGGCTCGTGATCGACCCGAAGCCCCTCACGGGTGAGCGGGAGTTCGGCATCGCGGCGCTCGTGCGCGGAGATGAGCTCGGCCACGGACCGCGGGAGGTGCGCCGGCGGTTCGACCGGCTGACCGCCGAGCTGGCCCTCGACCGCGAGAGGGCTCGAGGGTGGGCTATCGGCCAGTCGATCGCGTGGGGAATCGGCGAGGGATACCTCGGCCAGACGCACATCGATGTCGCCCGGTGGTTGCTGGAAAGGTGACGTCGAAGACGCCACCGTCACGATCAGTGGGCGCTAGAGGATTTGAACCTCTGACCTCTTCCGTGTCAAGGAAGCGCTCTCCCCCTGAGCTAAGCGCCCGCGCGGCCACATGCTACGCGCGGTTCGAGGCGGGGACCGGAATTGAACCGGTGTACGCGGCTTTGCAGGCCGCTGCCTAACCACTCGGCCACCCCGCCGGAGATGCCCCAGCCTATCGGCCGGACACGCGAACGGCCGCCCTGGGGCGGCCGTTCATCGGAGCGGACGACGGGATTCGAACCCGCGACCCCCACCTTGGCAAGGTGGTGCTCTACCAACTGAGCCACGTCCGCGCGGTCCACCCATCCTAAGACGGCCACAGCGGAGCTTCAACCGCCGCACGCGCGAGAACGCGCCCGCGGGGCGGCCGTGCCGATGGGAACACCGGCGACCGCCGCGGGCGTTACCTTCCGTGTCGTGCCAGCCTTCACACCAGCGGACACCACCATCCTCGCCCGGGTCGACCCGGCCGAGGACCGTCCCACGCGCCCGGTCATCGAGGTCGTCGACGCCCCTTCCTTCCTCGAGGGCGAGGGCTTCAAGGTCCGCCGCGCCACCGCGGGCATCGATCTGCGCGTCGCCGACCCGTTCCTGTTGCTCGATCACATGGGCGCGGTCGAATACGCGCCGGGCGAAGCCAAGGGTGCGCCCGATCACCCCCATCGCGGCTTCGAGACCGTCACCTACATGCTGGACGGGAAGATCCGTCACCGCGACTCCTTCGGCGGTGGTGGGGTCATCACCGACGGCGCCACGCAGTGGATGACCGCGGGTTCGGGGCTCGTGCACAGCGAGATGCCGACCGAAGACCTGCTCGAAGGCGGCGGGCTGTTCCATGGGATCCAGCTGTGGGTCAACCTCCCGAAGGTCCTGAAATGGGAAGCCCCTCGCTACCAAGACCTGGAGGCCGAGCAGGTCGGGCTGGTCGCCTCCGACGACGCCGGAGCGGTGGTCCGCCTCATCGCCGGTGACCTCGGAGACGCTCGCGGGCCTGGTGCGACGCACACGCCCATCACCTATGCCCACGCGACGCTCGCGCCCGGCGCGCGCCTGCGCACTGCGTGGCAGCCCGCGTACAACGCGCTCGCCTACGTCGTGGGTGGTCGCGGCAGCGTCGGCGCCGAAGGCCGGGCCATCGCCGAGGGGCAGCTCGCGGTGTTCGGCGATGGCGACGCGATCGAGCTGTGCGCCGACCGACAGCAAGACGCGAAGGACTCGTCGGGCATGGAGGTCCTGTTGCTCGGTGGTCTGCCGATCCGCGAGCAGGTGGCATGGTACGGGCCGTTCGTCATGAACTCGCGCGAGGAGCTGATACAGGCGGTCGAGGACTACCAGGCCGGCCGGATGGGCCAGATCCCGCCCGAGCTCAGCAGGACCTAGCGCTCGGTTGGCGCCGCGGTTCCGTGGGCCTCAGCCGAAGGCTGGGTGCCACCGCACCTCCCCGTGCAGCGACAACTCGCCGTCACCGAGGGGCGCGATCATGAAGTCGTCCTCATCGATGGTGAAGCCGTCCTCGGTGACGCCGGCGAACGGGTTGCGGAGATCATGCGCCGACGCTGGCTCGAAACCGAACCGCGGATACAGGGCCGGGCTGCCCAGCAAGATCACCGCTCGTGCCCCCCGGTGCTCGGCCTCCGCGAGGCTCGCCTCGATGAGCGCGCGGCCCACCCCGTGACCCTGATGGTCCGGGGCAACGCCGATGGGGCCGAGCGCGACGACCGGGCTCTCGCCGACCCATGCCCGGCTCATCTGCACGTGACCCACGACCTGACCGTCGGCGTCGGCGACGAACGCGAAGGACCCCTCCTCGTCGCGCACCGCGACGACGATGCCGGCTTCCAGCCACGAGCCGAAGGCCAGCCTCTCGACCTCGACCGACGCGGCGCGGTCGGCGGGGGTCTCGGCCCTGACGATCACGTCGTGCCCGTCGAACCGAAGCCGCCGTCACCGCGAGCGCTCACGGGCAGATCGTCGACCCAGGCGGGCGCGACCGGCGGCAGGGCCACCACCAAAAGCTGCGCGATGCGGTCACCGACGTGGATCTCAACCTGGTCGGCCGGGTCGAGGTTCACCACCGCGCAGACAACCTCGCCCCGGTAGCCGGCGTCGATCAGACCGGGAGCGTTCGCGAGGGTCAACCCGTGTTTCGTCGCGAGCCCGCTCCGCGGCAGGACGAGCCCGGCGTGGCCCTCGGGGATCGCCACCGCGAGACCCGTGGGGATCATGGTTCGTTCCCACGGCGCGACCACCGCGGCGACGGCGGCGCACAGATCCAGCCCGCCGTCGCCGGGGTGCTGAGCGGCCGGCAGCTTCGCCTCTGGCCGCAGCCGGTGAAACGGCAGGTCCATCAGACCGGCTCGACCAGCTCGAGACGGTTGCCGAACGGATCACGTACGTGGCACCGGTGGAACCCGGCGAGCGGCACATCGTCGGTGACGCGGTACCCGGCCGTCTCGATGCGCTCGCGCAAGACCTCGAGGTTTCGCACCAAGAAGGCAGGGTGAGCCTTTCGCGCGGGGCTGAACGGTTCTTCGACGCCCAGGTGGACCTCGAGGTCACCGTCGCGGAACCACACCCCGCCCCGTGGTGCCAGCTCGGGCGGCTTGTCCACCAGGGTCAGGCCCAAGATCGACCCATAGAAGCGGACAGCGGCTTCCTCCTCGCCGGGCGGCATGGCCAGCTGGACGTGATGCAGGAGCAACAGCTTCGCCCTGTTGTCGCCCACGTCCCCACCCTCTGCATGCGTGGACACGACGGACCGGGGACCGACCGACCCCCTGCCCGCACGCGCTGTCGGATCCGCTGAGTCTACGAGCAGCCGCTGGTGCTGCCGCAACTCGAGCAGACGTAACACGAGCCCGCCGGCTGCATCCTCGAGCCGCACGAGTAGCACAGCGGCGCGTCGACCGTCTTGGCGCTTGGCCGCTCACCGAGGTCGATGCGTTGTGGAGAGGTGGGCCCCGTGCTGACCGGCCCGTCTGCCGGCGCGTCCGCGACCGGCGCGGGGGTCCCCGGTTCCGGGGCCGACTCGATGGCCCCTGCCGTGAGTTGCCCTGTTCTTTCCTGCGCTTCCTCCTGGCGCTCAGCGATCGACCTGATGCCCAGCCCTTCCCTCGTCTCGATCGGCAGGTTGTCAAGGGCGAGTCGGCGGAAGACGTAGTCGACGAGCGACGTTGCGAACCTGATGTCGGGGTCGTTCGTCATGCCGCTCGGCTCGAACTTCGTGTTGATGAACTTCGACACGTACGTCTCGAGCGGGACGCCGTATTGCAGACCCACCGACACGGCGATGGCGAAGGCGTCCATGATCCCCGACAGCGTCGAGCCCTGTTTCGAGGTCCTGAGGAACAGCTCGCCCAGGCCGTCGTCGGGGTACGAGCCCGCCGTGATGTAGCCCTCGGCATCGCCCACCTGGAACGATGTGGTGATCGACGGCCGCGACATAGGCAGCCGTTTGCGGACGGGGCGCGCCAACTCGGCCGGCTCTGGCGTCGCCGCCGTTTTCTTCTTGTCGGCCGACAGGGGCTGGGCGACCTTGCAGTTGTCGCGGTAGATCGCGACAGCCTTGAGGCCGAGCTTCCAGCTCTCGGCGAAAAGCTGCTCGACCTCTTCGATCGTGGCCTCTTCGGGCATGTTCACCGTCTTCGAGATGGCGCCGGATATGAACGGCTGTGCCGCCCCCATCATGCGGACGTGACCCATGTAGTGGATGGGCTCGGCACCCATGGCGGTGTCGAAGACGGGGTAGTGCTCGGTCTTCAGGTGGGGGGCGTCGACGACCGAGTTGTGCTCGGCGATGTAGCCGACGACGTCGTCGATCTCGTGGGGCCGGTACCCCAGCTTGTCGAGCGCCCGCGGCACGGTCTGGTTCACGAACTGCATGGTGCCGCCGCCCACGAGCTTCTTCGTCTTGACGAGCGCGAGCTCGGGCTCGATACCGGTGGTGTCGCAGTCCATCATGAGACCGATGGTGCCGGTGGGCGCCAACACCGACGCCTGCGCGTTGCGGAATCCGTGCCGCTCGCCCAAGGACACGGCCGCGTCCCAGCTCTGTTTGGCAGCCGACAACATGGCTTCGGGCACGAGCTCAGGATCGATGTCGTCGGTAGCCGCACGGTGTTTGCGCATGACGCGGACCATGGCGTCGGCGTTCGACGCGTAGCCCTCGAAAGGTCCGGTGACCTCTGCGATCTTCGCGCTAGTGCGGTAAGCCCAGCCGGTCATGATGGCGGTGATGGCCCCAGCCCATGCCCGGCCCTGGTCGGAGTCGTAGGGCAGTCCGCGCGCCATGAGCAAGGCGCCCAGGTTGGCGTAGCCCAGCCCAAGCTGGCGGTAGGCACGGGCGTTCTCGCCGATGGCCACGGTGGGGTAGTCGGATTCCCCCACCACGATCTCTTGTGCCGTGAACACGATCTCGACCGCGTGGCGGAAGCTCGCGACGTCGAAGTTGCCGTCGTCGTCGAGGAACCGCATGAGGTTCAGGCTCGCGAGGTTGCACGCGCTGTTATCGAGGTGCATGTATTCGGAGCACGGGTTGGAGCCGTTGATGCGACCCGATGCCGGGCAGGTGTGCCATTCGTTGATGGTGGTGTCGTATTGCATGCCCGGATCGGCGCACTCCCACGCGGCCTGGGCGATGTCACGCATGAGGTCGCGAGCGCGGACGGTGTCGACCACCTCGCCGGTGGTCACCGCCTTGAGCTTCCAGTCGCGATCTTCGCCGACCGCCTGCATGAACTCGTCGGTCACCCGCACCGAGTTGTTCGCGTTCTGATACTGGATGGAGTAGCTGTCACGACCGTCGAGATCCATGTCGAAGCCCGCGTCGCGAAGCGCCCGTGCCTTGTGCTCTTCGGTCGCCTTGCACCAGATGAAGTCGCGTACGTCGGGGTGGTCGGCGTTGAGGATGACCATCTTGGCCGCGCGTCGCGTTTTGCCCCCCGACTTGATGGTGCCGGCGCTCGCGTCGGCGCCACGCATGAAGCTGACCGGCCCGCTGGCCGTGCCACCTCCGGCCAAGGGCTCCCTCGAGGATCGGATCTTCGACAGGTTGATGCCGGAGCCCGAGCCGCCCTTGAAGATGGTTCCCTCTTCGACGTACCAGTTGAGGATGGACGACATGTGGTCGTCGACCGCGAGGATGAAACACGCCGAGCACTGCGCCGGCACGTCTGGGACGCCGAGGTTGAACCACACCGGCGAGTTGAACGCCGCCTTCTGGTTCACCAGCAGATGGGTCAGCTCGTCGGCGAAGACCGTGGCGTCGTGGTCGCTCGCGAAGTAGGCGTTCTTCGTGCCCCATCCGGTGATGGTGTCGACGACGCGCGACACCAGCTGGCGCACCGACGACTCGCGCTCGGGGGTGCCGAGGGTGCCGCGGAAGTACTTCTGGGCGACGATGTTGGTAGCGTTCTGCGACCACGAGGCGGGGAAATCGACGTCGCGCTGCTCGAAGGCGTTGCCGCCCTCCTTGTAGTTGGGGATCACGGCGTCGCGCGTTTCCCAGGTGATGTCGTCGAACGGGTGGGCCCCGTCGCGGGTGAAGAAGCGCTTGAACGACAACCCTTCGCGGATGACCTCGACGTCGCCTTCGCGTGTGACCATGTGCCCCGTGCTCCCCTCTGTGACGCCTCTGTGTCGCCCCTCGAACGGCCCCGATGTGGACCGGCTGTGGAAACCATGTGGAAGGAGTTACAGCCGTGTCATTCGGGCTTGGGCATGATGGACCTCACCGCCGACATCGTCAAGGGGTTGTGGCTCGAAACCTTGGCAACCACTACATCTAGTATCTCACGGCTGGACCGTCGTCAGCGACCCGGTCGCTTCGCCGGTTCCTTCTTCTCGAGCAGCAGCCCCACCTCGCGCTCGAAGTCGGCGAGCTGGAAGTCCTTGTAGACGCTCGCGAAACGCAGGTAGGCGACCTCGTCGGCCCGTTGGAGCGCGGCCAGCACCTCGGCGCCGATCTGCCGCGAGCCGACCTCCGGCCCCTTCCGGCGCAGGCGCAGCTCGATCCTTTCCACCATCTCCTCGATGCGGGCGTTCACGATGGGTCGCCCGGCGAGCGCTTTGCGGAGCCCGGCCTCGAGCTTGTCGCGATCGAACGGCTCCGACGTCCCGTCTCGCTTCACCACGACGAGCCCGACCTCTTCGATACGCTCATACGTGGTGAACCGGCGCCGGCACGCGCCGCACTGACGCCGCCGTCTGATCGCGCCACCGTCGTCGGAGGGGCGCGAATCGATGACGCGGTCATCGTCGGCACGGCACCAGGGGCATCGCATGGGTGATGGCCACCGGCTGCGGTGGCCGCGCGAACGCTACGGCCGCGTCCCGGTGACGTCAACCGCGTGCGGGCACGAGGAGGACCTGCCCCGGCACGATGGCCGCGCCATCGAGCGACGAGGCCGACACGATGGCATCGGCCACCTCACGTGGATCGGCGTCGGGATGCAACGCGACCGCGATGCCCCACACGGTGTCACCCGGCTGGACGACGTAACGGACGCCCGGAGGCGACGCTGGTCCGACGCGCGTGGCGCCGGCGGCGGCCGGCACCGCGACGGCAAGCGCCCCCACCACCAAGGCTGCGGAGGCGATCCGGCGGCGAACGGACGTTCGACCCATCGCCGCATGATGCCCGAACACGCGTTCGGAATCAAGACCGCGCTCGAACATATGTTTGCACCCCTCAGGACCCCGTGTTAGCGTCGCCCTCATCGAGGCAGGAGGCTAGCGACCATGTCTGACATCACTCCCCGGCAACAACGCATCCTCGACGTCATCGCCGAGACGGTCCGCGACCGCGGCTACCCCCCCACCGTTCGCGAGATCGGCGAAGCCGTCGGGTTGACGTCCTCATCGTCGGTGCACGCACAGCTGGCGAACCTCGAACGCAAGGGGTTGCTTCGCAAAGATCCAACGAAGCCCCGGGCAATGGCGCTCGCCGTCGGCGGCGGACGCCCCGACGGTGACGTCGTGCCGCTCGTGGGTCGCATCGCGGCCGGTACCCCCGTGCTCGCGGCCGAGCACATCGAGGACTACCTCCCGGTGCCCGCCGATTACACGCGGGGCGGCGGTACGCACTTCGCGCTGCGAGTCACCGGGGACTCCATGATCGGCGCCGGCATCCTCGATGGCGATGTCGTCGTCATCCGCCAGCAAGACGCGGCGAACGACGGCGACATCGTCGCGGCGCTCGTCCCGGGGCCGGCCGAAGACGAGGCGACGGTCAAACGTTTCGGCCACGACGGTGCCCGGGTCATGCTCATCCCGGAGAACCCCCGGTTGGAGCCCTTCGAGATGGCTGACGGGCGCATCATGGGCAAGGTGGTTGCGGTTCTCAGGAAACTCTGACGTGCGCTAGGCTCCGTCCACCAACGGGACCGGAGGAAGCGGTGGCGGCGCGCACGGGTGACAGCATCCTCGATCATCAGATCCTCTCGCAGCCAGACGAGCTGCAGCGATTGCTCACCGACCCCACGGTGCGTGCGCAGGTCCATGCCGCGGCCGAGGGACTGCACCGCGTCCGCCGGATCTGGGTGGTCGGCACCGGGTCGAGCCAACACGCCGCGTCGTTGGGCGCCGCCTTGTTCCAAGACGCCGGTCGTTCGGCCCACTCCGTGTCGTCGATGCAGTTCGTGCGGAACGCCCCCATCGTGGGCCCCCACGACGGGGTCTTGATCATCACGCATACGGCCGAAACGGCGTACGCCCTCGCCGCACGCTCACTCGCCTTCCAGGCGGGCCTGCAGACCGTCGTCGTCACGCGGCGAGGTGTGGGCATGAACGACGTCATCGAGACCGTCGAGAAGGAAGCCTCGGAGACCTACACCGTTTCGTACACGGCGGCCCTGCTGGTGCTCGGGCTCCTCGCGGCCGAGATGGGCGCCGACAGCGCCACCCGTGAGCAATGGGAGGCGGTGCCCGACGCCGTCCGGCGAGCGATCGCCGACTCGGGGACACAGGCCGTTCCTGTCCCCCGCCGGGCGCTCGTCATCACGGGCGCCGGCCCGTCGGCCATCACGGCCCACGAAGGCGCCCTGAAGGCTCGCGAGGCCGCCCGCGTGCTGGCGGAAGGCTTCGACGCGGAGTACCTGCTCCACGGCAACGCCGTGCCGCTCGGCGTCGATGACCACCTCGTCGCGCTCGTCACGCCCGACGAAGACGGGTTCGTCGAGGTGCTCGCGGGCACCGCCCAAGCGGCTGGCCTGTCGGTGACGCGCGTCGCCGAGCCGTCGGGCCTGCACCCGATCGCGGCACAGATCCCGCTGACGGTCCGGCTGCAGCTGCTGGCGGCGCGGCTCGCGGCCCAACGCGGGCAGAACCCCGACACCGTCATCACGGGGGCGTGGAACGATCCGCGTCTGTGGTCGCTCGGAGCGCCGACCGCCGCACGCTGAACGGCGCCGGGCCTACGCCCGCCGCGATGACCGGCGAGCCTCGAACGCCCTGACACGCGCGAGCTCGCGAAGCCCGACCAGGGCGCGGACACGGGTCCCGTCGGGCTCGGCATCGGCCTTGAGCACCTCGGCGCGTTCGTAAAGCATGGCGACCAGATCGCCCCTCGCCCACGGGATCAGGAGGTCGACCTCGACCGGTGGACGCGGAAGCGCTCCTTCGATCGCCTCGAGGAGCCCGTCGATCCCCTCCCCGGTCACGGCGGAGACCGGGATCGACCCCGGCGACCGGCGAGCGACCCGCGCCCGTTCGCTGCCAGCGAGCGAGTCCACCTTGTTCAAGACCAAGATTTCGGGGATGTGCCCGGCGTCGATCTCGTCGAGCACCCGGCGCACCGCCTCGATCTGCGCCGGCATCTCGGGCGACGACGCGTCGGCCACGTGCACGACGAGATGCGACAAGGTGACCTCTTCGAGGGTCGACCGGAAGGCCTCGACGAGGTCGTGCGGCAGCTTCCGCACGAACCCGACGGTGTCGACGACCGTTGCCTTGCGACCCCCCGGCAGGGGCAGTCGCCGCGTGGTCGGGTCGAGGGTGGCGAACAGCTGGTCGGCCACGATCACGTCGGCACCCGTGAGCCGTCGCATCAGCGTCGATTTCCCCGCGTTCGTGTACCCCGCGATGGCGACCTGTGGGATGCCCGAGTCGAGCCGGCGCGCTCGCGTGAGGTCGCGGGCCTTGGCCAGCTGCTTGAGGTCGCGGCGGAGCTTCGTGATGCGCCGACCGATGTGTTGGCGGTCGATCTCGAGCTTCGTCTCTCCCCCACCGAACCGTGTGCCGATGCCGCCGCCCGACCGGCTGAGCGCCTCGCCCCAGCCGCGCAGACGCGGCAACAGGTAACTGAGCTGGGCGAGCTCGACCTGGGCCTTGCCCGCCCTGGAGCGTGCGTGCAGCGCGAAGATGTCCAAGATCAGCGCGGTGCGATCGATCACTTTCACCTTGAGCCTCGCCTCGAGCGAACGGAGATGGCCCGGCGTGAGCTCATCGTCCAAGATGAGGAGCTGCGCACCGGTGGCATGCAGCAGTCGGTGCAGCTCCTCGACCTTGCCTTTGCCGATCCACAGGTGTGGGTCGGGGTCGGACCGGCTCTGCACGATACGGCCGACGGTGACCGCCCCCGCCGAACCCGCGAGCGCCGCCAGCTCGTCGAGGTCACCCTCCACGATGCCGGGGCCGATCCCTACGAGTACCGCCTTCTCATGCTGGATCGACCGCCACGTTGCGGCGATAGGGGACTCGACGATCGTGTCGACGGCCCGGGGAGGCGTCGGACGCGAGCCGCTCATCAGCTCATCGACGAGCCGTGGTCGCGGAGCAGCTCGTTGAGACGCACCTTGTCATCGGTCGCCTCGGTGCGCTGCCCGATGATCAGCCCGCAGGGCAGTCCGTACGAACCTGCGCGGAACGCTCGTTCACGACTACCGGGGATGACGATCGCCCGTGGCGGCACCACGCCGCGGTGCTCGACGGGCTCGACTCCGGTCACATCGATGACGGGTGTGTTCCCCGTGAGCACGACGCCCGCGCCGAGAACGGCACCGTGGCCCACGCGGACCCCTTCGACGACGACGCAGCGCGAGCCGATGAACGCGCCGTCCTCCACGATCACGGGCGCAGCCTGTAGCGGTTCGAGGACACCGCCGATTCCCACCCCACCCGCGAGGTGCACGCCGGCGCCGATCTGCACGCACGAGCCGACCGTGGCCCATGTATCGACCATGGTCCCGCCACCGACCCACGCCCCGATGTTCACATAGCTCGGCATGAGCACGACGCCAGGCTCGAGGTGAGCGCCGTAACGCGCGGTCGCCGGTGGCACGACGCGGACGCCCAAGCCCTCGTAACCACGCTTCAGCGGCAGCTTGTCGTGGTACTCGAACGGGCCTGCGTCGGTCGTCTCGAGTCCGCGGACGCGGAAATACAGGAGCACGGCCCGCTTGGCCCACGTGTTGACGACCCATCCGTCGCCGTCCGGCTCGGCGACACGGACCTCGCCCCGGTCGAGCGCGCCGATGGCGCGCTCGACCGCCGCCACGTCGACAGGGGCGTCAGGGTCGTCGTCCAGCGCCGCCCAGGTCGCGTCGACCCGGGCGGCGACCTCCGCAAGCTCGTCGCTCATGCCCATGACGCTGACGGTACGCCACGCGGGCCGGCACCGTCCGGGCCGGTGATGAACGCCCGAAGCACATCGATACAACGCGCGAGCGCCGCCCCCGTGACCCGCTCGTCATCGCGGTGGGCGAGGGATGGGTCGCCCGGCCCGAGGTTCACCGCGTCGATGCCGGCCGCAGCGAACTCGGCCACCGGTGTCCACGCCTGCTTGGGGCGAACCGGCAGATCGCACGCGGCGATCAGGCGCTGGACGAACGGCGACGCCAGCGACGGGCGGGCCGCGCGCGCGTTGCTCTGCACCTCGAGCCGGACGTTGCCACACGATGGGACGAGCTCGTGCAGCCACGCCTCGGCCGCGGTCGCGCTACGGTCGGGTGCGTACCGCATGTTCACCGTGGCCTCGACCAGGTCCGGGATCACGTTCGCCGCGGCGCCTCCGGTGATGGCGGTCAAGCTCACCGCCTCTCGGTAGATCAGGCCGTCCAGCTCCACGTCGCGTACCGGCAGGTCCGCGATCGGGGCGAACGTCTGCACCGCCTCGTGGATGGCGTTGCGGCCGAGCCACGGCCGGGCGCTGTGGGCGGCCTCGCCCCGCACCACGACGCGAGCCACGATGTTGCCGACGCATCCGGCCTCGACCGCGTTGCCGGTCGGCTCTGTCACGATGGCGAGAGCGGCCTCACCGAGCTCGGGGTTGCGCTTCAGGCACGGCGCCAACGCACTAACGCCGACCTCTTCGCGCCCGAAGAACACGAACCCGATGTCGAGGTCGCTCGGCAAGGCTCCCATGGCGCCGAGCGCCATGAGCTCGAGCATCACCGCGATCCCCCCTTTCTGGTCGGCGGCTCCCCGGCCGTGCACCACGTCGCCCTCGCGGCGCCCGGGCGCGCTTCCCGCGAGGGGAACGGTGTCGAGGTGACCCGCCACGAGCACGAGGGGGGCGCCCGGGCGCCGCTTGGCCGGGAGGTACACGGAGCAGGTGTCCTCATCGTCGACGAGCTCGTAGGCACCACCCGCCGGCGCCATCTCACGCACGACCCGGACGATCGCGGCCTCGTTCCCTGACACGCTCCGAACCTGCACCAGCTCGAGGGTGTGGCCGAGCAGTCGATCGTTCAGCTCCTCGGTCATGACAACGCGTCGGTGTCGACCGTGGCGTCGAAGACGTGGCGCACGGGACCCGCCAACAGCACCTCCCCATCGGGGAGCCGCCGCACGGAGAGGGGACCACCACGGAACAGCACGGTGACCGACGTTGGCACCAGCCCCGCTTCGTTGGCCGCGACGGCGACAGCACATGCGCCCGTTCCGCAGGCCAACGTCTCGCCCACGCCCCGCTCCCACACCCGCACCTCGATCGCGGCGCCGTCGCCGTCGCCATCGGAAGCTATCCGCGCGAACTCGACGTTCGTCCGCTCGGGGAACAGCTCGTGGTTCTCGAGCGCCGGTCCAAGGTGCTCGAGGTGGTAGCGCGCCGGGTCGTCGTCGGTGAACAACACGAGATGCGGGTTGCCCATGTTGAGCGCCGAGGCCGTGAGCGTCAGCCCTCCCCCGATCTCGAACGGCTGCGCGAGAAAGGTCTCCCACGCGGCGCCGCGCATCGGGATCGAGGCCTTGGTGAAATTCGGGATCCCCATCGACACCGTGGCGTCGTGTTCGCCCACCACGACGCGGCGGGTCCCGGCGATCGTGACGACCTCGACCTCCGACCCGCTGGTGATGACTCCGCGGTCACGCAAGAAGGCTGCGAGGCACCGCACGCCGTTCCCCGACATCTCGGCGCGCGACCCGTCGGCGTTCGTGAGGTCGAACCGGTACCGGTCACCCGATGCCCGGCCGACACGGATCAGCCCGTCGGCGCCGACACCCGTCCACCGGTCGCACAGCGCCGGGACGTCGAGCGGGCCCTCCGGCGCGTCCAGCTCGTCGACGAGGAGGAAATCGTTGCCGCTCGCCTGGAACTTGGCGAGCGGAAGCGAGCGTGTCACGCAGCCTCCAGGTAGGCGCGAACCTCGTCGACCACCTCGATGGCGCCGGCGTCGCCCACCTCGAACCACCGGATCCGTGGGTCGCGGCGGAACCATGCCGTCTGCCGGCGTGCCAACTCCTTCGTCCGTCGCACGATGTGTTCCACGGCCTCGTCGAGCTCCAGCCTACCGTCGAGGTGACGGGTGAGCTCCGCGTAACCGATCGCCTGGGTCGCGGTGAGCCAGGCGCCGAACCCGCGCGCCACCAGCGCGCGCACCTCGTCGAGCCATCCCGCCTCGAGCATCGCCTGCACCCGGGAGCCGATGCGGCGCGCCTGCACATCTCGCTCCATCGCGACGCCGGCGATGCGCGCTCGCGTAGGGTCGTACCGCTCCCATGCCTTCGCGAAGTCGCTGAAGGGAGCTCCCGTGATCGCGGTGACCTCGAGCGCCCGGATGATCCGGCGGACGTTCGCCGGGTCGATCTTGGCCGCCGCGACCGGGTCGGCCTTCGACAGGCGCGCATACAGGTCATCGCCCCCCAGCTCGTCGGCCTCGGCCTGCAGCGCCGCCCGCACCACCGCGTCTTCCGGCGGGAACACCAAACCGTCGACCACCGCGCGGAAATAGAGACCCGACCCACCGACCAGCAAGGGCGAGCCCGCCTGCGCCATCACCGCACGAGCTTCCTCCTGGAACCGCGACACCGTGAACCGCTCCGACGGCTCGACGAGGTCGATGAGGTGATGTGGCACGCGTGCCCTGTCGCCGGCGCTCGGCTTGGCGGTGCCGATGTCCATGCCGCGATACACGAGCATCGAGTCGACGGACGCGACGTCGGAGCCGAAGGCCTCGGCGAGCGCCAAGCCAGCTTGCGACTTGCCGCTCGCAGTAGGACCGACGAGGGCTCGCAGCATCAGATCGAGACGGGCTCGGGAGCGGCCACCCGACCGAGGAGGTGATGGGAGGCGGCCTCGGTCACGACCACGTCGACGAACGTGCCCGGCGCAAGCGGATCATCGAGGTGGACGATCCTGTTCGTGCGGGTGCGTCCTTGGGTCGAGCCGTCCTTCTTCCCCGCCCCCTCGACGAGGACCTCGAACGTTCGGCCAACCTGTTCGCGGTTCCGCTCGAAGGTGATGGCGTTCTGCCGTTCCATGAGCCGGTCGAACCGCGCCTGGACCACCCCTTTGGGAACCTGGTCGTCCATCGCGGCGGCGCGCGTGCCCGGACGGGGCGAATACTGGAACATGAACGCGCTGTCGAAGCCCGCGCGCTCGACGACGTCGAGCGTCTGTACGAAGTCATCTTCGGTCTCACCGGGGAACCCCACGATGATATCGGTCGACACCGCGATGCCGGGGACGGCATCGCGGATACGCCCGAGCCAGTCGAGGTAGCGCTCGCGGCGGTAGGAGCGTTGCATCGCCCTGAGCACCGCGTCGGAGCCCGACTGCAGCGGGAAGTGGATGTGCTCGCAGACCTTCTCGCAGCCGGCCATCGCCTCGATCACATCGGGCGTGAAGTCGTGCGGGTGCGGCGATGTGAACCGGATCCGCCGCAGGTCGTCAACTTGGTTGACCATCCTGAGCAGATCGGCGAACAACGGCCTCCTCGATGATCCCTGCACCGTGACATCGCGGCCGAAGGTGTTCACGTTCTGACCGAGGAGCGTGATCTCGACGACCCCGTTCGCCACCAGCCCCTGCACCTCGGCAAGGACATCGCCGATCGCTCTCGACCGTTGTGGTCCCCGCACGAGCGGCACGATGCAGAAGGTGCACGCGTTGTCGCAGCCCGGCGAGATCGAAACCCAGGCGCGGAAAGCGTCGCCGCGGGCGGCAGGGAGCGCGCCCGGGAATGTCTCGGTGTATTCGGTCACGTCCATCTGCGGCCCGTCTGTCTCGGCCCGCTCGAGCAGGTCGAGCAGGTGAGGGAGCGCGTGTGTGCCGACCACGACGTCGACCCACGGTGCCTTGCGTTGGATGAGGCCCTGGTCTTTCTGGGCGAGGCACCCCGACACGACGATCCGCAGTCCGGGGTGGGCGTCCTTGAGGGGCTTCAGATGCCCAAGGTTGCCGTAGAGCTTGTTGTCGGCGTTCTCACGGATCGCGCAGGTGTTGAGCACGATGACCCGCGCCTCGCCGGGATCGAGCGTTGGCGTCATACCGTCGGCCATGAGGACCCCACCGATCCGCTCGGAATCGTGCTCGTTCATCTGGCACCCGAAGGTACGGATCAGGTACTTGGGCTGCTCCATCGGCTCCATGGCTCCGACAAGGCTACCCCTCCCGATCGATCCCTCCACGCCGGCGGGCCGCGCCGCGTGCGACGATGCCTGTCGTGGTTCCTCGCGTCCCCGAAGGAGCGATCGCCGCGATCAGGCCACACCTGGACGCGGCCGATCGCGATGCGCCCGCGGAGGTGCTCGATCAGGGCTTCGGCAACGTCGCCATCCGGCTCGGCGGCACGGTGGCGAGGATCGCGGCCAACCCCGAGGTGGCTCGCTCACACCTCCGCGAGCTGCAGACGCTCCCGGTCCTGCGCGGTCGTCTGCCGGTCGCCGTTCCGGCGCCCTGCCGCCCGGTGCCCGCCGCGGATGCCTTACCGTTCGGCGCCCTCCTCCATCCCTTGCTGCCGGGCCGGGTGATGGAAGAGGGCGACGCCGCCCGGCACCCTTCCCTTGCGGTCGAGATCGCTGGCTGCCTCGTGGCGCTGCACTCGATCGCCAGCACCGACTTCGGCGAAGGCTCGCTCGTCGACCTGGAGCCGGTGGCGGAGCTCGCGAAGGTCGAGACCCAGACACGGGAGCTGCGCGATCGCCGGCTATCGCCGATCCAGCACGGAACCTTCGAGCGCCTCCTCGACCGTGCCCGCCAGATCCTTCCCGGACGCGACCGGGTCGTGAGCCACGGTGACCCCTGGTACGGCAACATGCTCCTCGACGACGAGGGACACCTGTGCGCGCTGGTGGACTTCGAGGGCGCGTGTCTGGCCGACCCGGCCTTCGATCTTGCGGCGCAGACCTACCTCGACCCGCCGTGGGCAGACGTCGCGATCGAGTCCTACGTCGACCGCACCCACCACCTCGAGGACATCCACGAACGAGTCCGGGCGTACCTGCTGATCCGCGAGTTGGGCGGGCTCGCCTACGCCGTGCGGAACGACATGCACGATGAGATCGAGCACTCGTTCGCCGACCTCATCGGCATGCTCGCCTGAGCGCTACCTCGCGTATTCGGTGGCGCGTGTTTCACGCACCACTGTGATCTTGATCTGCCCCGGGTACTGCAGCTCTTCTTCCACCTGCTTGGCGATGTCGTGGGCGATCACCTGTGCGGCAAGGTCGTCGATCTCTTCGGGCTGCACCAGCACACGGACCTCGCGGCCGGCCTGCATGGCGTAGACCTTCTCGACTCCCTCGAACGCGACGCAGATCTCTTCGAGTCGCTCCAGGCGCTTCACATAGGTTTCGATGGACTCACGCCTGGCGCCGGGGCGCCCTCCACTGATCGAGTCGGCGATCTGTGCGAGCACAGCCTGCACTGTGCGCTGCTCGACCTCGCCGTGGTGCGATTCGATGCAGTGCACGACCTCGGGATCTTCCTTCATCCTGCGTGCTATCTCGGCGCCGATGATGGCGTGTGAGCCTTCGACCTCGTGCGTCACCGCCTTCCCGATGTCGTGCAGGAAGGCACCACGTTTGGCGATGGCCGGATCGATGCCCAGCTCGGCCGCCAGCGAAGCCGCGATGTGCGCGGACTCGACGAGGTGCTTCAAGACGTTCTGCCCGTAGCTCGTGCGGTACTGGAGCCGGCCGAGCAGCCGGACCATCTCGGGATGAACGTCCGTGATACCCACCTCCGCGACGGCGTCGTCGCCGGCCCGGCGGATGCGCTCGTCCATCTCGGCGAGCGACCGCTCGTGGATCTCTTCGATGCGCGCGGGATGGATCCGGCCGTCGGCCACGAGCTTCTCGAGGGTGAGCCGTGCCGACTCACGGCGGACCGGATCGAACGAGCTCAGCACGACGGCTTCGGGCGTGTCGTCGATGATGAGGTTGACGCCCGTCGTGGCCTCGAAGGCACGGATGTTGCGTCCCTCCCGGCCGATGATGCGACCCTTCATGTCCTCGCTCGGCAAGGCGAAGACGGCCACCGTGGACTCGGCCGTTTGCTCGGAGGCCACGCGCTGGATCGCGATGGTCAAGATCTTGCGGGCTCGCTCCTCTCCCTCCTCCCGCGCGTGCTGCTCGATCTCACGCACCTGCGCCATGGCTGCTCGCTTCGCATCGTCGACTACCTCGGCCATGAGCGAGTCGCGGGCCTCAGATGACGTCAACCCGGCCACGCGCTCGAGCTGGAGGCGGTGCTGCTCGGCCCCTTCCTCGAGCCGTTCCCGGACCTCGGCCAGGCGCCGGTCGCGCTCGTCGAGCTCGTCGGCCCGCTCCTGGAGCTGCCGGGTGCGTGAATGCAGCTCCTCTTCCGATCCCGCGATGCGCCGCTCGAGACGCACGATCTCGTCACGCCGGGACCTGACGTCCTCTTCGGCCTCACGCCTGATCTGGCCGGCGTCGGACTTCGCGTCTTCGAGAGCCTTGCGGAGCGTCTGCGCAGACTCCTGCTCGGCTTGCGAGAGGCGCTGATCGGCCTGGACGAGCCTCTGCTGCGCCAGCGCCTCGATGCTTCGGGCGCTCGCCTTGGCCATGTTGGCCCGGATCAGGAACCCGGCCCCGACGCCGATGAGTCCGGCGGCGATGCCCACGATGACCGCGGTCATGGTTCCCCCCTGTGCTCGGTCAGGAGAGGGGACCGTCAGGGTCCGCGTTGCCTCTCGGCGGCTGCGCAGGCGGAGGAGAACTTACAGCTGTGTGCTCTTCCTCGGTGTAACGAACGTCGGGGTCGACATCGTTGGGGTTCCGCTCTGGTGGCCGTGCGATGGACGCTGGATGTCCGTTGGGTTACCTCTCGGGGTTGGTGGTTTTCCACAGGGTACGGCCGTCGCGACCGAGAGGCAAGGTTCAGTCGGGCTCGACTTGCCACGCAAGGGCTCTCCGCGCCGCCGCGCGGGCGACCTCGGGAGCGTAACCACGACGCGCGATGTAGCCGGTCAGCCGTTGGAAGGCTGCCGCCGGCTCGAGCGAGGTGAGTCGCGAGAGACGGGCCCGAGCCAGGGCGTCGGCGCCTGCCTGCTCGTCGAGCGCGGCGTCGTCGAGGACCTGGGCGATCGTGCCCGGCTCGACTCCGGCTTGGCGCAGGCGCTGGGCCACGAGGCGTGGCGCCTCACCCCGCCGGGTGCCCCTCGACTCCACCACGGCACGCGCGAACACCTCGTCGTCGACGAGCCCAACCCCTTCGAGACGGTCGAGCTCGGCGTCCACTTCGACGGGTTCGAACCCCGCTTGGAGCAGGCGGCGCTCGAGCTCCCGGCGCGACCGCTGCCGGACCGCCAGGAGCCCGAGGGCGCGCTGGTGCACGTCGCGCCGGGCCCCGCCCATATCCGCCTACTCCTTCGAGACCTTCGTCCTCGGTTCGGGCTCGTCAACCGGCGGTGCTGCCGCTTCATCGAGCGCAAGGTCGGGGATGATCTCGATGGGCTGGTCGTCGTCGTCGGCGAACCCATTGAGCCCGACGGCGTCGCGGATCTTCGTCTCGATCTCGTCGCGCAGCTCGATGTGCTCGGCCAAGAAGGCGCGGGCGTTCTCGCGACCCTGACCCAGCTGCTCGCCTTCGTAGGTGAACCAGGCGCCTGACTTCTTGACGATCTCGAGGTCGACACCGACGTCGATCAGGGACCCCTCCTTGGAGATGCCCTTGCCGTACATGATGTCGAACTCGCACTGACGGAACGGCGGCGCGACCTTGTTCTTGACCACCTTGACGCGTGTGCGCGAGCCCACGACCTCCTGTCCGTCCTTGAGGTTCTCGATCTTGCGGACGTCAAGGCGCACCGACGAGTAGAACTTGAGAGCGCGGCCCCCGGGCGTGACCTCGGGTGAGTTGTGCACGACGGTGCCATCGACGAGGTAGTTGTGGGTGCCTTCGACCTGGATGTCGAATCGATGCATCGACCGGGTCTTCGGCTTCTCATGGATGTCGATGATCGGCAAAGGCACGAGTTCGCGGCGCAACCTCACGAGACGCGGGCTGAAGGAGAACCGACCGCGGAAGCGTGGCAGCAGCTTGTACTGCATGGACGCGTGGACGTACGGAGCCACGAGCGCGTGAAGCTTCGCGGTCTCGTCCTTGGGGAAGACGAGGACGGCCTTGCTCGCGCGGTCAACCAGTCTCGGCTCGATGCCCCAGGTGTCGCGCATATGCTCCGCCAGCCGTTGGCGGGTGCCCGGTTCCATCGCCTCGACGCAGATCTCGCTTCGACCGCTCCCGTCTCGGGTGCGATCCTGCATCCCCTTGGCGCGCACGGCGAACGACCCGTCGTCCATGTACCAGATGGCGATGGACAGCGGGGTCAGCGCCTTGAGGTACTCCTCGTTGAAGACCTTCTTGCCGGCGATGTAGACGGCGTGCCTGAGCTCGGCGAGCTCGACGAGCGGCGGGAGGTCGTGGCACACGGTCCCCCGCTCGTTCGTGCTACGTGACGAGCCGATGTTCGAGAACATCGATGCCTTCCAGTCTGCATAGGTGGTCTGTTTCACGCCGTGACCGAAACGGAAACGGGCCGCGTGCCCGCTCCGACTCGGAGATAGCGCCCCGTCGCCCATGAGACCCCCGAGGACGACCTCCCACTGTTGATGCGACAAGCGGATGTCGGCGGACTGCAGCACGCGGTCCCCGACGCTGAGCTCCTGAGCCTCGCGCCATCCACCGGGGGTGAGGATCTGGTGGTTCTCGGTGCATGCGAACTGCGAGCGGCCGTTCCCGGACGGCTTGGCAACCGTGAACTGCAAGAATCGGTCGGTGACACCGTTGTCGTACCACCCGACGACCCTCTTGGGGACGATCTCGCCGCGATCGGCGTCGTACGACAAGACCTCGACCGGGAGCTTCTGGTTCACGATCTTGCCGATCTTCTCCTGAGAACCGTCGGCGAGCGTGACCCGGGTGTTGTAGGAGAAGCAACCGAACATGACGCCGATCTTCTCGCGGAGCTGGTTGATGAAGATCGCCGTGGTGTCGAACTTCGACAGCGACCCTGAGAGCTTCCGCATGGCCTGCGACATGAGGCGCGCCTGCAGGCCCACGTGGGTATCGCCCATCTCACCTTCGATCTCGGCCCTGGGCACGAGGGCGGCCACCGAGTCGATGACGACGATCGCCATGGCGGCCGACCGCACGAGCATGTCGGCGATCTCGAGGGCTTGCTCACCTGAATCGGGCTGGCTCACGAGCAGCTCGTCGATGTTGACCCCCAGCACGCGGGCGTAGGTGGGGTCGAGGGCGTGCTCGGCATCGATGAATGCCGCGATGCCGCCCATGCGCTGGGCCTCGGCCAAGATGTGCAGGCACACCGTGGTCTTGCCGGAGCCTTCGGGGCCGAAGACCTCGACCACGCGGCCCCGCGGGATGCCGCCCACGCCCAGGGCGATGTCGAGGGCGAGCGAGCCCGTCGGGATGGTGGTGATGCCGGCGTTCATCGGGTGCTCACCCAGACGCATGACGGCGCCTTTGCCGTGTTGCTTCTCGATCTGCTGGAGCGTGACCTCCAGCATCTTCTCGCGGTCCACGCGGTCCTCCTTCTGCCCCTGGCCCTTCCCCGAGGGGGACCGGGTGGTGGGCACGCCTGCCGTACGGGTGAGCACGCTAGTGAGTGAGTCCGACATAAGTTACACCCCTGTCATCCGGGCCGCGGCTCGAGGTTGCCGCGGGCGACGGCCAGAGGCTAGTCGAACAGGTGTTCGGGTTCAAGGAGGGAGGGCCCATCTCCCCCCACCTGGTGAAGGGATGCCCGGCGATCGCCGGCGGGTCCTCGATCGACGTCTACGAGACCTTCGAGATCATGTGAGCGAGGTGGGGGCGGCCCCCCGGCCGCCCCCACATCTCGATCGAAAACCAACCGTCAGCGGCAGGCGAACGATCCGCTGTCGCGGAACGCCGGATCCGTGGGGAGCCCGACCCAGGCGTACTCGTAGCTGTCGTCGTGCAGGGTCATCTCGAGCACGCCGAACGCCTTGTTCTGCACCGCCAGCAGGTTCGCCGGGCGCGGTTTCTTCCCCAAGGGGTAGAGGGAGCGGCCGCCGGTGCCCACCGTGAACTGCCGGATGCCGTTCGCGTCCCGGTTGCCGTTGGCATCTTGCGGCGCCCACCGGTGATAGATGTGGTTGTGGCCGTTGAGCATCACGTCGACGCCTTCGCGATCCATCAACCGCCACAGGTCGAAGTACATCGCGTTCTCCGCGCCGGCATTGGGGTTGTCAGCGTCGGGATCGACGAAGTTCTGCCATTGCCGCCAGTCATACGTCGGGTGGTGCTGGAACGCCAGCGTGCACACGGCGTCGTCGTGGGCAGCCAGGTCCGCGGCGAGCCACGCGTATTGAGGCGTGCCCGGCCCGCATCCCGGGTCGTCGCGGCAGATGTCGGAGTTGAGCGACACGACGTGCCACTCCCCGAGGTCGAACGAGTAGTACCCCAGCGGCGGGTTCGCCACGGCGCCGAAGTAGTCGAAGTAGCCCTGCGCCCCCTCGGTGCCATATTCGTGGTTGCCCGGCGTGGGCATCGTTATGGGCAACAGGTGACCGAACTGCAGGTCCCAGACCCGCAGGAACTCATCGAGGGTCCCGTTGTTGTATTGCAGGTCACCGAGGGCGAGGAACCGGTCCGGTTCGAGGTCGGTGATGAGGGCCGCGACCTCGTCGGAGCGGCACGCCCCTTCACCGTCGCTCTGGCTGAACGACTGGCACGCGACGTCACCGACGGCGACGATCACGGGATCGGGCGGCGGCGGGGCCGCGCCAGCCGTCGTCGCCACGCCCGCCAGGACGAGGGACGCGGCGAAGGCGGCGGCGAGAGGGCGGTGGGTGGTTCGGCGGGGGGTCATGGGCGCTCCTCGGTCGCGTGGGGCCCGGAGTCAACCACGGCCGCCCGCCTCGATGCAACGTTCGAGCGGACAGCGCGCGGGGTTACCTGAGCGAGGCGCGGGTCTGTTCGGCGCCGGGAACGCCGGACCGAAGGCGAACTCGGTCAGCCCGCGCGGTGCGGCGGCGTGGCGTCGTTGCCCGCGTGAGCGGGTGCAGGCAGGTCGACCGTACCGAGGGCCCCCGACGGCGTTGTCGCGGCCCGATGCACCGCGCGCACGATGCCGTCGTAGCCCGTGCAGCGGCAGAGGTTGCCCGACAGGCTGATGCGGATCTCCTCGTCGGTCGGGTCGGGGTTGGCAGCGATCAGTGCCGTCGCCGAGATCAGCATGCCGGGGGTGCAGAACCCACACTGGACCCCGCCTTCGCGCAGGAACGCGGCCTGGAGGGCGCTGAGCTGCTCGCCGTCGGCCAGTCCCTCCACGGTCGTGATGTCGCGGCCCTCGGCCTGCAGCGCCAGGTACGAGCAGGAGTTCACCGGCCTGCCGTCGAGCAGCATCATGCAGGCGCCGCACTCGGAGTCGTCGCAGCCTTCCTTCGACCCCGTGAGCCCGACCTCCTCGCGCACGGCGCGGAGCAGCGACAGATGGGGGTCGATGACCACCGGGTAGGTGGTGCCGTTCACGGTGAGGGCGGCGGCGACCTTCATCGGGCTCCTCCTTGCCCGGCGCCGAACAACGCCGAGCTCGCGGGGACGGGAACGTGCTCGCCGCGAGCACGGGCGAGGGCGCCGGTGATCGCGCGGCGCGCGATCACCTCGGCCATGGCGCGGCGGTAATCGGCCGAGCCACGGACGTCGCTGATGGGGGTCGCGGCGGCCGCCGCGGCAGCGGCGGCCGCCCTGACCGCGCCGTCGTCACCGGCCGAGGCGGTCAATGCCGCCTCGGCCTGGGGCACCCTGCGGATCGTGGGCGTCAGCGCCGTGATCGCCACCTTCACGTCGGTGACGGTGTCACCTTCGACCGTGACAGCCGCGGCGGCACCGACTATCGCGATCTCCATCTGCCGCCGGTATTCGAGCCGGACGTAACACGAGCCGCTGCCGGCGGGGGGAAGCGGCACCTCGAGCGCGATCATCAGCTCGCCTGGCGCTGCCGACGTCTGCCCGGGTCCGGTCCACAGCTCGTCGAGACCGAGGCGGCGCTCGGCGCCCGCCGAGCGTAGAACGGCGGTCGTGCCGAAGCACAGCAAGGGTGCGCCGGTGTCCATGGCCGGCGACGCGTTCATGACGTTGCCACCGATCGTTCCTTGCGCCCTGGTGGCGTGTGACCCCACGATCGCCGAAGCGTCAGCCAGCGCGGTCAGTCTCGTGAGCACCGTGGGGTCCTTCATGAGGTCGTCGTGGGTGACGAGGGATCCCATCACCAGCGTCGCGTCCCCGTCGCGGATGCCGGTGAGCTCGGCGATGCGATCGACGGCGACGATCGCATCGGGCAGCGGCGCCTTGCCCTGGCGTGCCCCCACCAGTAGGTCGGTGCCGCCGGCGACGGGGCGGGCGCCAGCGCCCATGGCTGCCAGCGCGTCGTCGATGGTGGCCGCCGACGAGAAGGTCGGGCTCACGCGCCCACCCCCGCACCGGACGTGCCCGCCGCCCAGACACGCTCGGGCGTCATGGGGAGCTGGCGGACCTGCGCCCCCACCACCTTGGCGATCGCGTTGGCGATGGCACCCGCCGTGGGAACCTGCGGCGGCTCCCCCACGCCCTTCGAGCCGCGTGGGCCGGCGCCTTCCGCAGGGATCTGCACCCAGTCCACCTCCATCTCGGGCGCGTCCGAGCAGGTGACGAGCTTGTAGTCCAGGAGGTGCGGGTTGCGCTGACGTCCGTCGCCATCGAGCATCGTGCCTTCCGACAACGCCAGGCCGACACCCATGATGAGCCCACCGTAGACCTGCCCGTCGGCGCCCATCCGGTTCAAGATCATGCCCGAGTCGTGAGCGGCGGCCAGGCGCAGCACGCGTACCACCCCGGTCTCGCGGTCGACCTTCACGTGGGCTGCTTGCGTGATCAGCTGCGGCGCCAAGAAGGTCTCGTTGCCGAGGCGCCCGACGCAACCACCGGTGTCGCCGGTGGGTGTCTCTGGGACGTCGCCCGAACCCTTGCCGTGGATCGTGCCGGCGCCAGCCAGCTCGGCGATCGACACCGAGCGTTCGGGTGAGCCCTTGACCCGTACGTCGCCGGCCGCGAGCTCCAGGTCGCCTCGGTCGGCCTCGAGGTGCTCGGCCGCGGCTTCGAGCAGCTGCTCACGTACGTCGGCCGCCGCGGCGAGCACCGCCCTGCCGCTGTTGAACGTGGTCTGCGAGCCACACGAGCCCATGTCCCAGTTCGCGGCGGCCGTGTCCTGGTAGAGCAAGGTGAAGTCCTCGGGTCGCATGCCGAGCTCCTCCGCCACGAACCGCGGCATCGCCATGACGGCGCCGCTGCCGTTCTCCTGCGCACCGGTCACGATCGTCCCGCTGCCGTCACCGTTGAGGTGCAGGTACGCGCCCGACGGGGCCGGCATGCACGGCCACCAGCCCACCGCCACGCCGATGGCCTCGTCCTCGGGAAGCTCCTGACCGTAACCGATCATCTCGGTCGCACGCTCGAGCGTCTGCTTGATCCCGACCTCGTCGAACACCTGGCGGGTGGGACCTTCGGCGCCCTCTTCGATGAGGGCGCGACGGCGCAGCTCAACCGGGTCCATGCCGAGCTCGGCCGCGACCTCGTCCATGTGCTGCTCGAGCCCCCAGCAGACCTGCGGCGCCGTGGGGGCGCGTACCGACCCCGACGGTTGGTTGTTCGTGTAGTTGAGGTAGGAATCGACCTTGATGTTTCCGATGACGTATGGACCACAGGCGTGCATGGCCGCCATCTGGCCCAAGAACCCGCCTTCGCCGCAATACGCCCCTTTGTCCAGGACGAGACGGGCCCGGCGAGCCACGAGGGTGCCGTCGCGCATCGCGCCGGTCTCGAACTCCATGACGATGCCTTCGCGGCGCTGCGCGATGGCGCGGAACTCCTCCTCTCGGCTGAACACGAGCTTCACGGGCCGATGCGCGGCGCGTGCGAGCGCCGCAACCTGCGCCTCGAAATGCAGGTCACACTTGGCGCCGAACCCGCCACCCAGCAGCGGCACCACGATCCGCACGTTCGCCTCGGGGACCTGCAATGTCTGGGCCACGCCCGCGCGCGCGGCATAGGGCACCTGGGTCGACGACCAGATCGTGACCTCGTCGCCTTGCCACTGCGCGATCACCGCGCGCGGCTCGATCGGCACGCCTTGCGACGCGTCGGAGGTGTAGCGACCCTTCACCACCACCTCGGCGCCTGCCATGGCTTCGTCGGCGTCGCCCTTCACGATGCTGGAGTACGCGAAGACGTTGCCGTCGGCCACGATGTTCTCGTCACGCTCGTAGCCGGCCCAGCCTTCGTGGACGAGCGGCGCTCCGGGCTCCATCGCCGCCTCGAAATCGCTCACCGCCGGCAACACCTCGTAGTCGACCTCGATGAGGCGGGCCGCCTCGGCGGCGATCTCGTCGGTGAGGGCCGCGACGCCGGCCACGATCTCGGCCTCGAAGCGAACGACGTCTTTCGCGAACAACGTCCTATCTTGCACGAACCCACCGAAACGAACGTCGGGCAGGTCGTCTTGGGTGATGACGGCAACCACGCCGGGCAACGCCTTCGCCTTCGACGTGTCGATGCGAACGATGGTGGCGTGCGGATGGTCGGCGTAACGGAACCTCGCGACCGCCACACCGGTCATCGTCATGTCGGCCGTGTAGAGGCCGGTGCCCGTGACCTTCTCGACGCCGTCGGATCGGATGTACGTGGTCTCGGGTGCCGCGGTGCCCGTCGCCGTCACGTCGCCTCCCTGAGATGGATGCCTGTCGTCGCGATGTGTGTCTGCGTGGATGCGTGGCCCATCATCGCGGCTCGGCAGGGTGGGCGGCAACGTCGCCCAGAGGCAACCGCTCGAGCGGCTCGTACCTGGCGTGAGGGCGCCGGAGGTGGCTCTCGAACAACGTGAGGTGGTCGACCCGCCAACCAGACGAGGCCACGGGCGCGGCGGCCCACGATGCGGGCAGGTCGATCGCCGGGTTCGAGCGCGCCACGGTGAGGTGAGCGGCGAACGGGCGGGTCTCGCGCCGCACCTCGGCGGGCAACCGCGCATCCAACCTCCCCGCGAGGTGGGCGAGCGCCCCGGCCGGATCGTTGAGCCCCACCCACAACACCCGGGCACCACCCCTGTCAGGGAAGCGTCCGCAGGCCGCGAGCGACAGCTCGAACGGCGCGGTCTCGGCGGCGGCGGCAGCCACGGCGGCACCCACGGCGTCGAGCAGGCGGGGCCACACCGCGCCGAGGAATCGCACGGTGACATGCCGGTTCGCAATGGGCGTCCACCGTGCCTTCGGCAGTGCGGCCCGCCACGGTGCGATCGCCTGGTCGATGGCCTCCTGCGCAGCCTCCGACAGCTCGACGGCCACGAAGAGCCGGCGTGGTTTCGCTTCGGGCCGGGCGGCGCGGTCACGTGCCATGGCAGTCAGATCGTGGTCGACGAGACCGGGAGTGGCACGCCCTCGAGGTACCGGCGCACGAGGTCGAGCCCGGCCTGCTCGGCCCACCGCCGCACACGGTCGCGCTCGCCGCGGCTGACGAAGGCACGTGCGTGCCGGACGTCGTCCGCGACGAGCGCGACGACGATCGTGCCCGGCTTGACCCCGTCGTGAGCGTCGGGGCCCGCCGCCCCCGTGAGTGCGAGCCCGAGCTCGGCACCGAGGAGGCGGCGGGCCCCGGCGGCCATCGCCAACGCGCATCCTTCGCTGACGATGCCGTCGTCCTCGATCACGTCGGCGGGCACACCGAGCACGTCGCGCTTCGCCGCCGCCGAGTAGACGACGGCGGATCCGGCGAACCACGCCGAGGCCCCCGGCACGCTCGTGAGGCGTTGCCCCACCCCACCCCCGGTGAGCGACTCGGCGCACGCGAGCCGCACGCCGGCGCTCGCGAGCAACCGGCCGACCGACTCCTCGAGCGATGCGCCGTCGTCGCTGAAGACCACATCGCCAAGCCGCTCGCGCACCTCGGTCACGACCGGCGCGAGCAGGGCATCGGCGCCGGGGCCCGTCGACGCCTTCGCCGTAAGCCGGACCTTCACCTCACCCATCGAGGCGAGGTACGCGACCGTGGGGTTCGCCGACCCGTCGAACAGGTCTTCGAGCATCTCGGCCACGGCCGACTCGCCCACCCCGGTGATCCGGATGACGACCGACGCGATGACCTCGCCCCCGGTCCGAGCGGCCAGCTCGGGCAACACCGTGCGTTCCATGATCTCGCGCATCTCACCTGGCACCCCGGCCATCGCGTACACCGTCGTGCCGTCGATCGACGCGACGAGCCCGGGCGCCGTGCCGCGCTCGGGCACGAGGTAGCGGGCGCCGACGGGCACGTCGGCCTGCCGCAGGTTGGAC